>Ga0209919_1000406_pt1 | contig 21967 bp, 19 predicted proteins | sample SalPon2A_C_D2_MG_FD_185721 | JGI IMG/M metagenome (GOLD analysis project Ga0209919, IMG submission 185721) | Soil microbial communities from South San Francisco under conditions of wetland restoration - Salt Pond MetaG R2A_C_D2_MG (SPAdes)... | ecosystem: Environmental > Terrestrial > Soil >... | reverse complement strand
GCCCGCGTGGTGTTCTGCTCCGTCGCGGATATGGGACAACTCGACGGCGTTGACCTGCGGGGAATGCTCGGGGAAGTCCCGGAAACGGAACCACCAGATCGGCAGCCAGACCAGGCCCAGTGCGGCGAGTGCCAGGAACATCCCGCGCCAGCCGATGTGCAGGATCAGGAAAGTGACCACCGGCGCGCCGATGGCGAGCGCCAGAGGCACCGCCACCAGGGCGTAGGACAGTGCAATCGCCCGTTCGCCGGGCGCGAGCCAATCGGCCACCACACGGTTCATGACAGGGAAGTTGGGCCCTTCGGCGACGCCCAGGGCGATGCGGGCCGCGAACAGGATGGCGAAGCCGGTGGCGAGGCCCGTGGCGCCGATAGCGAGCGACCAGAGCAGGGAGGCCGCGAGCAGTGTCCTGTGGGCACCGTAGCGGTCGGTCCAGATGCCGCCGAGGAAGGTGGTCACCAGGTAGCCGATGCCGAAGGCACCCAGGATCAGGCCAATGCTGCCCTGGCTCAGCCCGAAGGCATGGGAGAGGTCGCCCACCGCATAGGAGATCGCGGAGCGGTCGATGTAGTTGACGATGGTGATGAAAAAGAGCAGGCCGATCACGGCCCAGCGGTAACGGCTGGCGCGCATGGGGTCCCTCCCGGAGGCTGGCTGGCGGTGCCCGGAACCCGGTGCCGCCAGGATTATGGCTCGGGGCACTATACCAAGCCGAACCTTAGCAGGGCGACACTCGGAACCGCTGCGAGGCTCCCTGCGGGCGGCTTCGGGTCGGGCCGTCTGAAGTGTTGTGCAGCCTTGAAAGGGAATCACCCTTCCGGCGTCCGTGATGTCCTCCGCCAGTCCGGACTGGGGCATAATCCGGTTTCCGGTGGCTTACGGGGACAGTCTCATGTCATACGGCAAAATCCTGGCGGCAGCGGCGGCACTGGCCGCCCTCGTGGGGGCCATGCCCACGCGGGCCCACACCCTGCCGCTCGGCGACGGCAAGGTTTCGACGAGCCCGCGTGCGGGCTACCTGATGTCCTGCGTATTGCATTGGCGGCGCGGGCCGGTCCATGGCGGCCCCTGGATCGGGGACGGCGAATGGACTCCGGCCGAAAAACCCCGGGTCGAGGGCAACGTGGCCTGGCCTGCGCACCACATATCGATCACGGTCCGCGGCGATGAGCGCATCATCACCGCGAACAACCTGCCGGAGCACACCACCGGTGTTTTCCCGATCTCGCGCTCCGACCCGGCCTATCGTTACGACCGCAATCCCAACCCGATTCGTGCGCAGGACATCCTGCTGCGTCTGCCGTTGAACCCGAAACCGGCGGCTGAGCCGAGCTGCGTGCCGATGGGCATGATCGGATTCGCCACCGACGGGGTCGCGATATACAACGCCGTGGACAACGGCGGTATCGACGCGATGGCGCACGAGATACAGGACCACTGCAACGGCCATCCGCAGCATGTCGGCCAGTATCACTACCATGGCCCGTCGCCGTGCATGCCCAACGAGATGACCTCCGGCCTGGTGGGCTACGCCCTCGATGGTTTCGGCATCTACGGCACGAAGGACCTTGCCACCGGGCGCGTCCTCGCCGACGCCGACCTGGATGCCTGCCACGGCACCACCAGCGCGGTCATCTGGAACGGCCAGCGCACGGCCATCTACCACTATGTATTGACGCGCGAGTATCCGTATACGATCGGTTGCTTCCGGGGCACGCCGGTCGCCTCGGATTTCAAGGCCCGGCAAATCCGCCAGATGAAGCACGAGCCCGGCGCCATGCCTCGGCGTCCGGGTCCGGGCGGCCCCTGATCCGGGCCGGCGCTACGGCGCCGCCGCCCGGCGGCGATGGATCGTGCCGTTCTTGACGACGAAGTCGATCTTCGTCGTGTTGTGGATGTCGCGGGCTGGATTGGCATTCAGCACGAGGAGATCGGCGCGTTTGCCGGGGGTGATGGTGCCGCGGTCGGCGCCGTGGCCGACGGCCAGGGCGCTGTATTCGGTGGCGGCCTGGATGGCTTCGACCGGCGTGAACCCGCAGTGCTCGACGAGCAGCGCCATCTCGGTGTGGATTTCCGGCAGGGCGTCGAGATCGGGCGCGTCCTTGCCGAAGGGCAGGCCCGGGCTGTCGGTACCGGCATCGACCGGAATACCTTGCTGGTGCGCGAGCCGGGTGACCCTGTAGCTCCAGGCCATGATCCCCTTGCCCACGGATTGCGGATGGTGCTCGGCCTCCATCCTGAAGACCTCAAGGGTGGCGTCGAGGATCGTGCGGTGGGCCTTCATGTCCTTGAACAAGGCCAGGATGGCCGGGGCATCGGGCGGGATGTGCTCGAAGTCGCCCATGGCGCGCATGGCGTAGTCCGAGGGGATGTGCGGCGCGGCCTCCCAGACCAGGTACGGGCTGTGCGAAATGGTGTCGGCCCCGGCATCGACCGCGTCGCGGGGCGAGGCGGGAAAGATGGTGGCGTGGGTCCAGACCCGCAGGCCCTGGCGGTGGGCCTCGGTGGCCAGCGACTTGACCAGGTCCGCCGGCAGGTTGGCGTAGAGTTTCACGCCGGTCGCACCGGTGCCTTTCGCCTCGGCAATCGCCAGCGGGATGTCGGTGGTGCCGCCGACGGCCTGCATCCACGGCGCGAAGCCCAGTGGATCGCCGGCCGAAGCGGCCTGGGCACGCCTGTCCTCCTGGAAGAAGGTCGGTCCCGAGAGCAGGGCGGCGTAATAGAGGTCGGGTGCGGGGAAGGCATCGGAGTTGGTCTCGCGGGCCAGATAGCCCAGCAGGCGGTCGTCGCCGGCCATGTCGCGAACGGTGGTGACGCCGCCGAGCAGCAGCGCCCTGAAGAACGGCTTGTAGTGCGCGATGTCGGGCTCGACATCGGTGATGTGGACATGGGCGTCGATCAGGCCGGGAATAACGTAGTGACCGCGCAGGTCCTCGACCTTCGCGCCCTCCGGCGCGGCCTGTTCCCCGCTGCGGTACACGGCCTGGATGCGTTCGCCGTCGATCACCACGGTCATGTCCTTTTGCGGCGCCGTGCCGGTGCCGTCGATGATGGCTGCGTGCTCGAGCACGAGTGGCGGTTGTGCCGCACCTGCCGGCAGGGCAAAGGCCATGGCTATCAGAAAGCTGATCAGGAGTGATTTCATCACGCTTCTCTTGAATGGATTGCCCCACGCGGGGTGCTGGCACAAGCATCTCACAAGACGCATGGCCGCGGCCAGCGGTGCGAACAGCCAGGCCGGTGCCGGCTGGGCATGGCCACCATCTTGCCGGTGGCATGTGAAATCCCATGGAAGCCCGGCGACCGTCGGGCTGTGAAGCGGGACCGTGTGTTGTAATCCAAATACTCATGGAAGCATTTATATTAATAAAATCAATTGGTTATTAATTTACTTCGCATCCGTGAGGCAGAGCATCAATTCTTGCGCATCCACGCCAATTGGTGCACTATAGGAAACTGAAGCGGTGCAAAATATCTGTCCGCGCGATGGTCGGGAATGGCGCGTTGTACGTGGATTTCCAGTCTTGAAAGGGCCACGGGTTTGCTTTTTTTTTTCCGCATATCCTGCTAGGATCGCTTTCCTGCATCCGGGCAGGCTTTGATAGGCCTATCGGCTTTGGTGTCTAAAACAGTTTTTCAAAGGGTAAACAGTTATGTCTAAATCGGCGATTGCGGGACTGGGTGTGCTGCTTGCCGGGTTTGTACTGGCGGCGACCTCGCTGCCGGCCGAAGCTCAGCAACAGACGCTGCAACAGTCCGTGTCCACGCAGCAGAACATTGTCAAGCATGCTGCGCAGACTCAGCAGAAGATCGACAATCTTGCAGATTCCACGCAGCAGTTGCTGGCGGAATACCTGTCGACCGAGCAGCAGATCGATCAGCTCAAGAAATACAACGACAATCTGCAGGGTCTGATCAATAACCAGGAGTCCCGCGTGGCGTCGCTCAAAAAACAGTTGGGCGAGCTGGCCGATGTGGCTCACGGTATCGTGCCGCTTATGCAGGAGATGATCGCCGGGCTCGACCATTTCATCAAGCTGGACGTGCCCTACCAGATCGACCAGCGTGAAGAGACGGTGCAGAAGCTGCAGGACCTGATGACCAATTCCGACGTCAGTATTTCCGAGCGCTATCGCCAGATCATGTCGGCTTACCAGGACGAACTGCAGGCCGGACGCACGATGGACGTCTATCGTGGCCAGCTCACGGTCGACAACAAGCCGCAGACGGTCGATTTCCTGCGCGTGGGGCGGGTGGTGCTGTGCTACCAGACCCTGGACCAGTCCCAGACGGGTTGCTGGAACCAGCGTGAGCGGAAGTGGGTGGTCACCGACGGGTTCCGCCGGGCGGTCACCAACGGCCTGAGGATGGCACGCAAGCAGATTTCCCCCACCTTGTTGACCCTGCCGGTGCTGCCCCCCGAAGCAGCCCAGCAGCAGCAGTCGCAGTAAGCGCGAGGAATATAGACAATGAAACAGTTCGTTAAATCGATTCCGCTTTTCGTCGCCCTGGCCGCCTTGCCGGTTATGGCTGCCACGGCCTCCAGGGCCCAGGCTGCCCCGTCGCAGCCGCAGTCATTGCAGCAGTTGCTGGATGCCGTGCAGGCCGATCTGAAGAACCAGACCGCCGAGGACCAGGCGCGTTTGCACAAGTTCGAGCAGGCGCATGACCGCCAGCAGGCCTTGTTGGCGGATGCCAAGAAGGAACTGGCGCAGGAACAGGCTCGAACCAAGTCGCTGCAGTCCCAGTTCGACGCCAACGAAAAGGCGCTGGGCGACCTCACCACGACGCTGAACACCCGTGAGGGCAACCTGGGCGAGGTGTTCGGTACCGTGCGTCAGACGGCGGGCGAGTTCAAGAGCTCCCTCGACAGTTCGCTGATTTCGGCCCAGTACCCCAACCGGGGCCTGTTCGCCGCCAAGCTGGCCGCGAGCAAGGCACTGCCTTCCATCAAGGATCTGAAAACCCTGTGGTACGACATGCTGCAACAGATGGTGGAGCAGGGCGAGGTGGTCAAGTACAAGACCGCCGTCACCTTGAAGAACGGCAGCAAGAAGAACACCGAGGTGGTGCGTATTGGTGCCCTCAATACCATCATGGGCGACAAGTACCTGCAGTACGAGCCGTCGTCGCAGGCGCTGGTGGTGATTGCCAGCCAGCCGGCCGGCCGCTATACGAGCAGCATCGGAGACCTGTATAACGCCAGCGGCAACAAGTTCGTGGGTGCGGGTATCGACGCCACGCGCGGCCAGTTGCTCAGCCTGCTGATTCAGAAGCCGACCTTCATGGGCCGAATCCAGGAAGGCGGACCCGTCGGTTACACGATTCTGGTGTTGTTCGCGATTGCCCTGCTGTTCTGCCTCGAACGCGGAATCACGCTCACCATTACCAGCCGCAAGATCAAGTCCCAGCTCAAGTCCGGTACACCCAACTCGAACAATCCGCTGGGACGCGTACTGTCGGTGTACGACCAGAACCGCAAGGACGACGTGGAAACCCTGTCGCTCAAGCTGGATGAGGCGATCATGAAGGAAGTGCCGGTTATCGAGGCGCGCCAGTCCTTCATCAAGCTGATCGCCGCCATCGGCCCGCTGCTCGGCCTGCTGGGCACCGTGGTCGGCATGATCGAGACCTTTACCTCGATCACGCTGTTCGGCACGGGTAACCCGCAGTTCATGGCGAATGGTATTTCCACCGCGCTGGTGACTACTGTTGAGGGCCTGGTGACGGCCATTCCGCTGGTGTTCTTCCATGGCGCCATCCAGGGCAAGTCCCAGGAGCTGGTACACATTCTGGAAGAGCAGACCGCCGGCATCCTGGCATCGCAGGCGGAAAAGGCGAACCGCTGATGTTCGCCCAACTGTTCATCGACCTCAGGAACTTCTTCGAGGCGGGAGGCAACGTCCTGTGGGCGATCCTCATCGCTACCATCATCCTGTGGACGTTGATCTTTGAACGCTATGGCTACCTGCTTCTGGTGTTCCCGCGTCGCCGTCGTGAAACCGTGGCGGCGTGGGAAGCCCGTTCGGATACGACCTCGTGGTATGCAAAACAGATCCGTGAGCAACGAATCTCTGAGCTGAGTATCGAGGCCAACCGCGGCATCGGCATGATCAAGACCATCGTGGGTCTTATTCCGCTGCTCGGACTGCTGGGTACCGTAACCGGCATGATCCAGGTATTCGAGGTGCTGGCGGCCATCGGCTCCAGCAATGCCCGGGCCATGGCGCAAGGCGTGTCCGCGGCAACGATTCCCACCATGTCGGCCATGACGGTAGCCGTATTTACCCTGTACTTCACCTTTTCGGTCGAGCGGCGCGCGAAGCTCTCCCTCGAGCAGGTCGAAGACGAAATGCGACATTTCTGAGGATATTGGAAAATGGCTCGACGGAGACGTTTCGAGAAAAAACCCGAAGAGGCGGAGATCAACATCACGCCCATGCTGGACATGGTGTTCATCATGCTGATCTTCTTTATCGTGTCCACCTCTTTTATCCATGAGTCGGGCATCAATGTCACGCGTCCCAGCAAAGGATCGCAGAACAAGGTGGTCAAGGAATCCAAGATCGTTCTCATTCAGATCAAGAACGACGGCTCTATCGAAATGAGCTACGGCGGTGCCAGCCGGACGGTTGAGCTGAGTGCCGTGCGTCCCGAGGTCGAGAAGGACCTGGCAGGCAACCCCGACGCCCAGGTCGTGGTGGCCGTCAGCCCGGGCGCGCATGCGGGTTTGATGGTCGAGGCAATTGACCGTGCCAAGCAGGCGGGAGCCAAGAAGGTTTCCCTCGCCTCCACCCAGAGTTGACGGAATAGGTTCAGTTCATGGCAAGACGACATGCAACAACAGAGGAAGAGGCGGAAATCAACATCACGCCGATGTTGGATATGACCTTTATCCTGCTTATCTTTTTTATCGTGACAACATCATTCGTTCGCCCCCCGGGCGTCGAGGTCAACAAACCGCCGGCGGTAACCGCTGAGTCGATGCATTCGAACATCCTGCTCGCGGTTACCCCGAGCGGCCAGATATGGATGAACAAGCAGAAAATCACGCTCGATCAGGTCCCCGGCCTGGTGGAGTCGGCCCGTGCCCAGGCGCCGCAGGGCAACGTTGTCATCATCGTTGACCAGGACGCCCCGAGCGGCATGGTTGTCCGCTTGATGGGGCAGGTCAAACTGGGCGGTGCGACATCCATAGCACTTGGCGCCAGGCCAGTAGATTCCAACGGGGGTAGTTAAGATGCGTCACGGCTGGCTCGATCTTAGAATTATTCCCGCCCTGCTGCTGGGACTGATCGTTTCGTTAGGCCTGTTCCTGCTGATGCACAGCCTGATCAGCAACAACCAGAATCCGGATGTAAACGCGAAACAGACCACCCTGGTCAACTTTGTCGATGTGAAACGCGACCAGCAGGTGCAAACCAAGAACTATAATCATCCGCCGCCGCCGCCGCCGCCGAAGAAACCGCCGCCGCAGCAGCAGGTGCAGACCAATACCCAGGTGTCCCACCACGTGCAGCAGTTGCCCGTCAACGTGAAGTTCGATACCAACTCTATCGGTGGGGCCGGTGTGTACATCAATCCCAATGCGGGCAACCGCGGTAGCTACGCTCCCCTGACGCCGATGGTACGCATTAAACCGCTGTATCCGCCACGTGCGCAGTACGAGGGCGTGGAGGGCACGATTACCACCTGCTTCACGGTGGAGCCCGACGGCTCGGTCGCCAGCCCGCATGTGACGGGCGCCACTTCCCCGCAGGCGCGGCAGATGCTGGCCCAGGCCGCCTTGCAGACGATCCTGCAGTGGAAGTTCTTCCCGAAGAAGCAGGATGGCAAGCCGGTCGCGACCAAGAACGTCTGCCAGGATATCCATTTCCGCATGGGCGCTAATGGCGGCTAACGTCCCGCCGCATCCGCTCTTTAGCTTGGAGAATACTTCAGTGATCCGGACCCGTTTTTACTCTGCTTTGCTTCTGGGGGCCGCGCTGGTGCTGGCCCCGTCTGCAGCCCTGGCCCAACGCGCCGGTGGTGACACGGACAGTAACAATACGAACCAGTACACGCTGGATAACGACACGTACCGGCAGGTGCAGCAGATCCAGAAACTGATGGGTGACAGCAAGTACGATAAGGCGATCTCACTGGGTAAATCGATATTGCCTCGGGTAAAGAAGGAAAGCCCTTATGCCGAGGCCCTGGTGAGTGAACTGATTGCCAATTCGTACCTGGTGCAGAAAGACCTGAACCAGGCTGAGCCGTACCTGAAGAGCATCGTGCAACTTAATGCCCTGCAGCCCGACAGTCAGAACTCAGTGGTGCAGGAGCTGGCGACCGTGTATCTTTCCAACAAGAACTACGATGGCGCGATCCGACTCTACAACCAGGTGCTGGCACAGGACGCGAAGAGCAAGCTCCAGCCCGGTCCGGACCTTTTCTACCGGTTGGGGCTGGCCTATTCCTATCGCGGGGACGCCAACAAGAGCGACAGCGACTACAAGACCGCCCTGGAAAACATCAAGAAAGCGATCCACATGCAGGATGCCCTGCATGCGAAGGATCCCAAGAACAACGATGCGCCGAGTCAGGACTGGTACGAGAGCTGGTTTGTCGTGGCCTACAAGTTGAAGGACTTCGGACAGTCGCGTGACGTCGCCAAGCTGCTGGTGGCGAATTGGCCGAACAAAAAGGACTACTGGAACTATTACGCCAACAGCTGCCTGCTGCTGCGTGACGACCAACAGGCAGCGGCCATCTACGGGATCATGTACCACCGGGGCATGCTCGACAGCAAGGACGATTACCTGCAGCTGGCCAGTCTCCTGCTCGAGCAGAAGGCGCCCTACAAGGCGGGCAAGGTGATCCAGGAAGGGATGGACAAGGGCATCATCCCCAAAACCAAGGACAATTACGATACATTGTCCGGCGCCTGGACTGCGGCGCGGGCCTGGGACAAGGCGCTGAATGCCTTGGGCAAGGAGGCGCAGCTCGCCGACACCGGCAAGGTGTACCTGCAGCAGGCACAGATTTACCTCAACCGCCGCGATTTCTCGAATGCGCGGCAGGCGGCTCAGAATGCCCTCAACAAGGGCAACATGGGGGACAAGACGGGCCAAGCCTGGATGGCGCTCGGAGAAGCGGCCTTCCAGCAGAAGGACTACAATGTCGCCGTCAACGCATTCCACAAGGCTGAGCAGTACAAGGACCAGCATGATAATGCGAGGAACTGGCTCAAGTACGTCGCCTCCTCCCGGGGGGGCAGCAGCTGAGGTCTGTTCCGTCCGATTGACATGGGTGCCGGTCACATTCCCGACAACCAGGCGAGTGACCCGCCTACCGCGGACGACCAACTCGAGCTGATCGACCGTTTCATCCAGGCGCTGTGGCTGGAACAGGGTCTGTCCGAAAATACCCGGCTCGCCTATCGTTCCGATTTGCTGGTACTCGCCGACTGGCTGCACGGCCGCGGCGTGTCGCTGGTCCAGACCGCGGCCCGTGATCTGTGGGCGTTCCTCGGCGGCCAGGCGGCAAGCGGTGGCAGCGCCCGCACTAGCGCCCGACGCCTGGCGGCCATCCGACATTTCTACCGTTACCTCGTGCGCGAAGGCCTGGTGAGCATCGATCCCGCGATGGAACTCAAGGCGCCGCGCATGCCGCTTACGCTGCCGCACACCCTCAGCGAGGGCGACGTCCAGGCTCTGCTGGAAACGCCTGATACCGCTACGCCGCAGGGGCTGCGTGACCGTACGATGCTGGAACTGCTGTATGCCACCGGCTTGCGCGTCAGCGAGCTCGTCGGGCTGCGTCTTGACCAGGTCAACCTGAGGCAGGGCGCGGTCCGGGTGGTGGGGAAGGGCGGCAAGGAGCGCCTCGTGCCGCTTGGAGAGGAAGCGCGGGACTGGTTGGAGCGCTATCTGAAGGAGGCCCGGGCCGACTTCGTGGCGGGGAGGCGCCTCGACACCCTGTTTCCCACGCCCCGGCGGGCGAGCATGAGCCGCCAGGGCTTCTGGAGCCTGATTCGCCGTCATGCGGCCACCGCCGGAATACGTACTGATGTCTCTCCCCATCAACTGCGCCATGCCTTTGCCACGCACCTGTTGGCGCACGGGGCCGATTTGCGGGCCGTGCAGATGCTGCTGGGCCATCAGAGCGTGACCACCACCCAGATTTATACCCATGTAGAGCGCGAGCGGCTGAAGGCGCTGCATGCCGCCCACCACCCCCGCGGTTAGCGGCAGGCGCCCTGCAATCTACTGCGCTCGATATTTTACGCGTGTCCGGTGTTCGGAATGCTCATTTACCAGCACGTACACTTCGCTTCCTGCGCTCCGTGCACCCGTTACCTGAATTCGGGACCCGGGTCCGCACGTGGCTGCTGCAGGAGTGGCCGTCCCGACCGCGAATTGTTGGACCGGATTCCGGCCTTCGCCTGAATGACGGGATGGTTTTCTCGCCTTGCTCGGGCAGCGAGGAGGCGGGACCCGGAATAACCAATCGTGGCGGAGGCCGCCAAGACCTGCTGGACAATATTATGCGTGGGGCTCAGCGCTCGAGGAGATCGCGCTTGTTGGGCTTGTCCTGCCAGTCGTCGGCGTCGTCGGGCGCGTCTATCTTCTCGTTGAGCACCGGCCAGCCCTTGGACAGGTCTGCATTGATCTGGATGAAATCGCGCTGGTCATCGGGCACATCGTCCTCGGAATAGATCGCGTTAACCGGGCATTCCGTCTCGCAAAGGGTGCAGTCAATGCATTCGTCGGGATCGATAACAAGCATGTTCGGCCCTTCGTGGAAACAATCCACCGGGCATACTTCCACGCAATCCGTGTATTTGCACTTGATGCAGCTTTCCGTGACGATGAAGGCCATTTAGCCCTCTCCCGAGCGCTTGAATTTGATGCATATTTTGCCACAGCTTGCCGGAATCCGGGTCTTGCGGCCTGCACCTGCCCCGGTTTGTGCGGTGAGATCCCGACTCAGTGATCGCGATCGACAATAAGCCGTGCCATGGAGACCAGCGGTTCCGCGGCTTCCCCCAGAGGTTCAAGTGCGCTCAATGCTTCACCGTACACCTGCTCCAGGGCAAGCCGGGCATCATCCACGCCGAGCAGTGCCGTGTAGGTGGGCTTGTGATGGGCACTGTCGGCGCCGGCCGCCTTGCCGAGCATACCGGTATCGCCAGTCGCATCGAGGATATCGTCCTGGATCTGGAAGGCTAGTCCGATGCGGGTTCCGAAGGTTTCCAGGCGCCGCAACGTGGCATCGTTCGACTCAATGGCGCTGTCGGCACCGAGCAGCACGGCGGCACGGATCAGTGCGCCGGTCTTCAGTAGGTGCATCTGATCGAGAGCCGTTCGCTGCAGCGTTTTGCCCTCGGCCTCGATGTCGAGCATCTGCCCGCCCACCATGCCGCGCGAGCCGCTGGACTGGGCCAGCAGCGAGATCATGCGTAAGCGTCGCGCCGGATCGGCTACCATCGCGCGGTCTCTGGCAAGCACCTCGAAGGCCAGCGTCTGCAGTGCATCGCCCACCAGTATCGCGGTGGCCTCGTCATAGGCCCTGTGGCAGGTGGGACGTCCGCGGCGCAGGTCGTCATCGTCCATGGCCGGCAGGTCGTCATGCACCAGGGAGTAAGCGTGAATGAGCTCCACCGCGCAGGCGGGGCCATCCAGGTGTTCCGGGTCTGCACCCAGCGCCTTGCCGCTCGCATAAACCAGCAGCGGGCGGATGCGCTTGCCCGGCGCCAGCGCGCAGTAGCGCATGGCCGAGTGCAGGCGTTCGGGGTCTTCCGTGGCCGCCGGCAGCCAGCGTTCCAGGTGGCTTTCCACGCGGCTGCGCAGCTGTTCGATTTCGGCGATGAATCCGCCGGTGGGCGCCTCAGTCCTGCTGTTTGAAGGATTCCGGCTCGGCATCTTTCCCCTCCTTGAGCAGGATGTCTATACGCTGCTCGGCCCGCTTGAGGGCCGCTTCGCAATGGCGCAGGAGCCGGGTGCCCTTTTCGAAGCGTTCCAGCGCTTCTTCCAGGGGCAGGTCGCCGGCTTCCAGTGCGGATACGGTTTCCTCCAGCGCCGTCAGGGCGGTTTCAAAGTCTTCCGGAGGTGCTTCAGGCGGGGTTTGGGACGATGGGCTCACGATGTGTTCCAGGCCGGTTTACGGGGTGTGACCGGCAAACCCTACACGTCGCAGCCGGTCGCGTCAATCGCTCTCGTCGCGATTGACAGGTGCCTGTCCCGGGGCTAGACTGAAACGGATTTAGACACAGTCTAAATGGCTTCGATGTCCTGAACCAGGAGGAAAACAGCATGGATCTTAAAGGCAGCAAGACGCACCAGAATCTGAAGGACGCCTTTGCCGGCGAATCGCAGGCGAACCGTCGTTACCTGTATTTTGCTTCGAAGGCTGATGTCGAAGGCTATAACGATGTGAGCGCGGTCTTTCGCTCCACCGCCGAAGGCGAAACGGGACACGCGCACGGACATCTGGAGTATCTGGAGTCCGTCGGCGACCCGGTGACCGATGAGCCGATCGGCGGTACAGCGGACAACCTGAAGTCGGCGATTGCCGGCGAAACCTACGAGTACACCGACATGTACCCGGGCATGGCCAAGGCCGCGCGCAGCGAAGGCTTCGACGAAATCGCGGACTGGTTCGAGACGCTGGCCAAGGCCGAGCGCTCGCACGCCAACCGCTTCAAGAAGGCCCTCGACAACCTCGACGCGTAAGCGGGGCCGATCGCAAGGCATGATCTGTCTGCGGGCGGGACCGTATGTCCCGCCCTGCAGGCGTGATTCGGGCAAGGCTCCCGAGGGAGCGGGGAGAACGTCATGAGTGCAGATGCCACGGTCAGAGAAGGGAATCTGAAGGCGCCCGAGCGGCACCCGCTCGGCCAGGACCAGGCCGCCTTCTGGGATGAAGATGCGCTGTATGCGGAAATGGAGCGCCAGTTCGATATCTGCCACACGTGCCGCCGCTGTTTCCCGTTGTGCGAATCGTTCCCGACCCTGTTCGACCTGATCGACGAATCACCCACGCTCGAGCTCGACGGCGTGCCACGCGAGGCCTACTGGAAGGTGGTCGACCAGTGCTACCTGTGCGACCTGTGCTTCATGACCAAGTGCCCCTACACGCCGCCGCATGAATTCAACATGGACTTCCCGCACCTCATGCTCCGGGCCAAGGCGGTGAGAACCCGCAACGAGGGGGCGAAGCTGCGCGACCGGGTGCTGACCTCCACCGATGCCGTCGGCAAGCTGGCCGGCATCCCGGTGGTGGCGCAAACGGTCAACACCGTCAACAAGCTGGTGCCGGCGCGCTATGCGATGGACAAGGGTTTCGGCGTGCACCGCAAGGCGAAGCTCCCGGAATTCAGCCCGCGCAGCGCACACCGCCGATTGGCCAAGCACGTGCCGCTGGACACGGAACCGAAACCGGTGGGCCGCACGCATGGCAAGGTGGCCATCTTCGCGACCTGCTACGGCGAGCACAACATGCCGGCGCTGATCGAGGACATGGTGGCGGTGTTCGAGCACAACGGCATCCCCACGCAGTTGGTTCCCGAGGAGCGCTGCTGCGGCATGCCGAAAATGGAAATGGGCGACCTGGAGGCGATCGAGAAACTCAAGTCCTACAATATCCCCCGCCTGGATGCCCTGGTGGCGGAAGGCTGGGACCTGATTGCGCCGATCCCCTCCTGCGTGTTGATGTACAAGCAGGAACTGCCCATGATCTATCCGCACGACGAGGCCGTGGCCCGCGTGCGCGACGGCTTCTTCGATCCCTTCGAATACCTGATGCTGCGCCGCGAGGGCAAACGGCTCAACACCGACTTCAAGCGCGGGCTGGGCAAAGTGGTTTGCCATGCCTCGTGCCACCAGCGGGTGCAGAACTTCGGACCGAAGACGAGAGACATCCTGGCGCTGGTTCCGGACACCGAGGTCGAGTTGATCCAGCGCTGCTCGGGCCACGACGGAACCTATGCGGTCAAGAGCGAGACTTACGACAACGCGATGAAGATCGGCCGGCCCGTGTTCCGCAAGATCGGCGAGGCCGAACCGGACTGGTATGGCAGCGACTGCCCGCTTGCCGGCGACCAGCTCGAACATGGCACCGAGGGCCGCTTCGGCAAGGTCACCCATCCCATCACCCTGTTACGCACAGCCTACGGAATCTGACCCCCTATGACGACACTGACACGCAACGATCTGATGAGCCTGGAACTGTACGCCGGCGAGCGTGACAGTTTCCGCGACAAGGTCATGGCGCACAAGCAGGCGCGACGTATCGGCCTGGGTCCGCACGTGACGCTGTACTTCGAAGATCGCCTGACCATCCAGTACCAGGTCCAGGAAATGCTGCGCGCCGAGAAGATATTCGAACCCGAGAGCATCCAGGCGGAACTCGACGCCTACAATCCGCTGATCCCGGACCGTTCAACGCTCAAGGCGACGATGATGATCGAATTCGAGGACGAGCAGGAGCGCCGCGCCGCGTTGGCGAAGTGGGGCGGTATCGAGGACCGCGTCTGGCTGAGTTGCCAGGGCGGCGAACGCTGCTACGCCGTGGCAGACGAGGATCTCGAGCGGCGCACGAATCAGCGTACCTCGGCCGTGCACTTCCTGCGCTTCGATCTCGATGACAGGACGGCGGAGAGCATCCGCAACGCTGCTCCGCTGGCCATGGGTGTCGATCACGAGCTCTATACCGAGACCGTGGATCCGGTGCCCGAAGTGCTGTCGAGAAGCCTGGCGAACGATTTGCGATAAGGCTTTTCAACGGCTGTTAAAATCCTGCCGTGCCCGGAGTCCCGCCGGCACGTCCAAGCAGGAGCGCGTCCAGTCGATGAGTTCTAAATACGAAGCCGCCGATCTCGAGGTCCTTTCCGGACTGGATCCGGTGCGCCGCCGGCCGGGCATGTACACCGATACCTCCCGGCCCAACCACCTGGCGCAGGAAGTGATCGACAACAGCGTGGACGAGGCGCTGGCGGGTCACGTGAAACGGATCGTGGTGACTCTGCACCGCGACGATTCCCTGGAAGTGGAAGACGACGGCCGCGGCATGCCGGTGGACATCCATCCCGAGCAGCGTATCCCCGGCGTTGAACTGATCCTCACCCGTCTGCACGCGGGCGCCAAATTCTCCACCAAGAACTACCGTTTCGCCGGCGGCCTGCACGGTGTTGGAGTCTCGGTCGTCAATGCGCTCTCGAAGAACCTGGAAGTCTGGGTCAAGCGCGGTGGCGCCGAGTACAACATGTCCTTCCGCGGCGGCGAGGTGACTCGTGCGCTGGAAGAAGTCGGTCGGGTCGGCAAACAGAACACGGGCACGCGGTTGCGGTTCTGGCCGGATCCGAAGTATTTCGATTCGCCCAGGTTCACCGTGCCGCGCCTGCGCCATGCGCTGCGGGCCAAGGCGGTGCTCTGCCCGGGGCTGGAAGTCGTCCTGCGCCAGGAAACGGGGGGCGAGGAGGAGAGCTGGTGCTTCAGCGGCGGGCTGGCGGATTATCTCTCCGAGGCGACGACCGGCTTCGAGACCCTGCCCGAGACGCCCTTCACCGGCAGCTTCGACGGCGGGAGGGAAACCGCCGAGTGGGCGCTCGTGTGGATGGTGGACAATCCGCCGGCGGTGACCGAAAGCTACGCTAACCTTATTCCCACGCCGCAGGGCGGCACCCACGTCAACGGCCTGCGTGCCGGGGTCACCAACGCGGTGCGCGAGTTCTGCGAGTTCCGCAACCTGCTCCCGCGCGGAATGAAGCTTGCCCCCGAAGACATCTGCGACCGCATCGCCTATGTACTGTCGGTGAAACTGAGCGACCCCCAGTTTTCCGGCCAGACCAAGGAGCGCCTGAGTTCGCGTGAATCGGCGACCTTCGTCTCGGGCGTGGTCAAGGACGCGCTTGCCCTGTGGCTCAACCAGCACACGGAAACGGGCGAGAAGATCGCGCAACTGGCGATAGAAGGCGCTCGCCAGCGTCTGAAGATGAATAAGCAGGTGGTGCGCAAGAAGGTCACGAGCGGACCGGCCTTGCCGGGAAAACTGGCCGATTGCACCTCGGGCGAGGCGGTGCGCAGCGAGCTGTTCCTGGTGGAGGGGGATTCCGCGGGCGGCTCCGCCAAGCAGGCACGCGATCGCGAATTCCAGGCCATACTGCCGTTGCGCGGGAAGATCCTCAATACCTGGGAAGTGGAACCCGCGCAGGTACTCGGTTCCCAGGAAGTGCACGACATCAGCGTGGCGCTCGGCGTCGAGCCCGGTTCGAGCCGACTCGAGGGCCTGCGCTATCACAAGGTCTGCATCCTGGCCGATGCCGACTCCGACGGGCTGCACATCGCAACGCTTTTATGCGCCCTGTTCCTGCGCCATTTCCGGCCGCTGGTCGAACACGGGCATATCTTCGTGTGCATGCCGCCGCTGTATCGCATCGACGTGGGCAAGCAGATCTTCTATGCATTGGACGATGCCGAAAAGGGTGCTTACCTGGATCGCATCGAGGCCGAAAAAATGAAGGGAAAGATCAGTGTGACCCGTTTCAAGGGACTGGGCGAGATGAGTCCGGGCCAGCTGCGTGAAACCACGATCGCGCCCGATACCCGCCGTCTCGTGCAGTTGACCATCGATGCCGGCGACAACGCCGACCAGCTCATGGACATGCTGCTCGCCAGGAAACGCTCGGGCGACCGCAAGGCCTGGCTCGAAGAGAAGGGCAACCTGGCCGAAGTATGAACAAAACCCCGATCCTGACCGCAGGAACCGAACAGCAGCCGTTGAAGGCGTTTACCGAGAAGGCGTACCTGGACTATTCCATGTATGTGATCCTGGACCGGGCGCTGCCGTATATCGGCGACGGCCTCAAGCCGGTGCAGCGACGCATCGTCTACGCGATGTCGGAGCTGGGGCTGGCGGCTACCTCGAAACCCAAGAAGTCGGCGCGCACGGTGGGTGACGTGCTCGGCAAATACCATCCCCACGGGGACTCGGCCTGCTACGAGGCGATGGTGCTGATGGCGCAGTCGTTCTCGTACCGTTACCCGCTGATCGAAGGCCAGGGTAACTGGGGCTCGACCGACGATCCCAAGTCGTTCGCCGCAATGCGCTACACAGAGGCGAAGCTCTCGCCCTATGCCCAGGTGCTGCTTGCCGAGTTGGGACAGGGCACGGTGGATTGGGTGCCCAATTTCGACGGCACGCTGGAGGAACCCACCCAGTTGCCGGCGCGTTTGCCGAACGTGCTGTTGAACGGAGCGAGCGGTATCGCCGTGGGCATGGCGACCGATATTCCGCCGCACAACCTGGCTGAAGTCGCCAACGCATGCATTCACCTGCTGCAATCGCCGAAGGCCACGGTCGCTGAGCTGTGCGAGCATATCAAGGGCCCGGATTTTCCTACCGAGGCCGAACTTATCACGCCGTTTGACGATATCCTCCGGATGTATGAAACCGGGAGCGGCAGCGTGCGCCTGCGCGCCCGTTATGCACGCGAGAAGGGCGGTGACATCGTGATCACGGCCTTGCCCTATCAGGCCTCGGGCGACAAGGTGCTGGAGCAGATCGCCTCCCAGATGCGCGCGAAGAAATTGCCGATGGTGGAAGACCTGCGCGACGAGTCCGACCACGAGAACCCGACGCGCCTGGTGATCGTGCCGCGTTCGAACCGGGTCGACAGTGAAGAACTGATGGGCCACCTGTTCGCCACCACGGACCTGGAGAAGAGCTACCGGGTCAACCTCAACGTGATCGGGCTCGACGGCCGGCCACGGGTCAAGAACCTGCGCGAGTTGCTGACCGAATGGCTCGAGTTCCGGGTGCGTACCGTGACCCGCCGCCTGGAATACCGCCTCGACAAGGTCGAGAAGCGACTGCATATCCTCGACGGGCTGCTGGTTGCCTATCTCAACATCGATGAAGTCATCGCCATCATCCGCAAGCACGACGAGCCCAAGCCGGTGTTGATGAAGCGGTTTGAACTCACGGAGGTGCAGGCGGAGGCCATTCTCGAGTTGAAATTGCGCCACCTCGCCAAGCTCGAGGAAACGAAAATACGAAGCGAGCAGAAGGCGTTGCAGGAAGAACGGGACAGCCTGGGCAAGATCCTGGGTTCCAAGGCGCGCCTGAAGACATTGATCCGCGAGGAGCTGACGGCGGATACCAGGACCTATGGCGATGCACGCCGTTCGCAATTGGTCACCAGCGTGCCCGCGGCGCAGGCACTGGACGAAACCCAATTGCTGCCCTCGGAGGCGGTGACGGTGGTGCTGTCCGAACACGGCTGGGTACGGGCGGCGAAGGGCCATGAAATCGAACCCGAGAGCCTCACCTTCCGGACCGGAGATGGGCTGCGTGCCGCCGTCCGCACGCGGACCAACCATACGCTCGCGTTTCTCGATTCCAGTGGGCGTATCTACAACCAACCGGCACACGGGTTGCCTTCGGCCCGGGGTTACGGCGAGCCCCTGAGCGGGCGCGTAGACCCACCGCCGGGAACGAATTTCACCGGGCTCGTGGGTATCGAGGATGCCCCCTCTGTCCTGTTGGCGGCCGCCAGCGGCCACGGCTTCGTGACCGAAACCGCCGGGTTGTCAACGCGTAACCGGGCGGGCAAGCAGCTCATGACGGTCTCCGGCAAGGGCGGCACCCTGACGATCCAGGCCGTGCCCGAGGAAGCCGACATCCGGGTGGCGCTTGCGACCACCGCGGGTTATCTGCTGGTGCTGGCGCTGGAAGAGGTCCCGCAACTCGCGCGGGGCAAGGGTGTCAAGCTGATCGGCATCCCGCCCAAGGCGCTGGCTGCGGGCGAACGCCTCTCCGGTGTAGCCGTGCTTGGCGCGGGGACATCGTTGCGGATCGAGGCGGGTCAGCGCCACAAGGTAATGGATCCGGAGGAACAGGCCGATTACATGCGCGGACGGGGCAAGCGTGGACTCAAGCTGCCGCGTGGTTTCCAGAATGTGGACCGCATTTTCCCGATTTAGTCTGTCGGACGCGGCGATTTATGCCTCGGAGTAGAGCGCCTCGAAAGACGGGTCCCTGGCATTGAAGATTTCCGCTTCCCCGATCACACTGCCGTCAAAGGCGCTGATGCCGAGATTGTAGAGTTGCGCCATTATTGTCGGATCGCTCACGCCGGAGGCCACGGTGCGGCAGTTTTTCTCAGCCAGGCCGCTGGTCAGGTTCCTGATGCGTTCGGCGAGTGCTTCATCCTCGCTGAGTCTTGCGACGCACGTTTCGGATAGACGCAGGGAATCGGTGGCGATGCGCTGCAGCAGCTTGTCCGCGTTATCGTTGGGCGCAAAGTTGCGTAAGCCAAAGCCGCAGTTGAGGCTGTGTATCGTCTTGACGAAAGCCTCCACCTCGGCAACATGATTGAGTGCCTCTTCAGCGCCAAGCTCGAAAATCAGGCTCTTGGCAGGCAGCCGGGCCCGGGTCCGATTGACCAGGGCCATCAGGTAATCTCCAAGCCCCTCATCCTGCATTATGGCGGTGCTGAGTGGAATGATCACCTGGGAGCTTTCTTCCGCCTTGAGCAGGCGCAGCAGCGTCACGAAGGCATGCCCGATCAGGCGTTGTTCAAGCTGTTGGGCCATATCCAGCCGGGAGGCGGGTTCCATGAAGGCTTCGGGCAGGATTTCCTTGCCTTCGCGATCGAGTAGCCGGGCCGACGCCTCATACATTTTGCTGGCGCTGGAAAGGTCTTCTATCGGGCGCAGTGCGATGGCGAAGCGGCGCTCTTCCAGCGCTTCGTTGATGACCGCCGACCAGCCGGTGTCGTCAGTGTCGGCTGCGGTAATGATGGTGGAAGCGGCAACGCGATTAACGGTGCCCGGGCTGCTGGAGGCCGCATTCAATGCCTGGTGAGCCAACTGTTCCAGGCGTCGTACGCGGTCTATCGGTGCGATGCCGGCGGAAAAACCGAGCAGGCTGGAGCGGGTGCTGGTTTCAAAAATGTGCTCGTCCAGCGCCCGCAGCACGGCCTCTGCCCACTGCTGCACCTTTTCTTCGTTGGCACGATTGACAATAGCCAGTATGGTCAGATCGCCAATACGCACCATGAGGTCCTCATCCATAAGCAGCGGGGAGAGGGTGGTGGCAATGCTGCCCCCGGCCTCGGCCATGCCCAGGGGGCCGAAAGTGGCAAGTGCCTTGTCCGGGTCGGCGGGGTGAAAGGCAACCAATGCACACACGGTGCCGGCGAGAGGGCGGTTGACCCGCTCTGCCGCTACCGGTGCAAATACAGAGGGCCACAGCAGCCGCGAATCGGGTTCGCATTGCTGCAGTGCTTTCAACTTGCCCGCGAGGCGCTTGTTGTCGATTTCCAGCTCGTCGATCTGTTTCAGTGCCGCGGAGTTTTCGCCGCTTTCAGCGTGTTCGGACGCGGCGGTGAACTGAATTTGCTGCTGACCCTCGATTTCGGCAAGGCCGAGTTCGAGGGTGAGTTGGAATTCGTCGCCGTTCGCGCCCCGGGCTGTGCATTCGACGGAGGTATCCGATTTTTTGCCGCGCGATAGTGCGCGCAGAACACGCTTCAGATTGTCCTGGTCGGTCTCGGAGAACATGTCCATGATCGGGAGGCCGACCAGTTCCTCGGGTTCGGTATATCCGAAGCGCTTGGCCCAGGCGGGGTTGACGTTGGAAATGACGCCTTCCTGGGCATAAGCAATGGCGTTCTGTGCGCCCGTAATCAGGTTGCGGAGCCGCAGCCGGTTTTGCTCGAGTTCGTGTTCGAGCTCGGTCAGCTGGGCTCGCTCGTATCGATTCTGTCGTTCGCGCCTGGCAACCGCCGCCAGCAGCTTCGTCTCAGCCAGGCTGAGACTGGCCGTTGCCCCGAGGTCTATGGCTTCCGCGGCACGTACCGGATCGTGTTGGGCGCTGACCCCTATGACCGCGGCACTCACGCCATGTGCCGCGGCAACGACTTCCTGCAGGCTGGGTTCCTGCGTGTCGTCGAAATAGAACACCAGCTCCGGCGGCGTTTTCAGCTTGTCCCAGTTCGCCGTGGTAGTGACCCACTGGGGGTGCACGGCAAGCCCTTCGCCGCGCAGCAACCCATTGAGCATTTCTGCCTTGTTCTGAGTGTCGCAGACGACCAGGATGGGAATGATGTCGAGGTCTTGCACGAACTGCGCGTTTAAACGTTTATTTGAGGGTCTATTTATAACACTTGTGAGTTGTTCATGCCAGAACCTCCTTCCCTGGTGCGCCGGGGACTTCCCGCGCCAGGCGGGGGACGAGGTACCCCGGAAGCCGGGCACGGAGAGCGGCAATCAGTTCCCTGCCGCGTTCTTCGCTGACATCAAAGTGTGATGTACCGGCCACGGCGTCCGGCAGATGCAGGTAGTAAGGCAAGACCCCGGCTTCATAGAGGGCCCGTGAAAGGTCGGCAAGGGTGCCGGCGTCATCGTTCACCCCGGCGAGTAATACGGACTGGTTGAGCAGGAAGCGGCATCCCGGACGCAAGCGGTGGCAGGCCGCGCGTACGGCATCGTCGATTTCCCGCGGATGATTCGCGTGCATCACCAGGGTGACGGGCAGGGCGCTCGTGGCGATCCAGCCGAGCAGTGCTTCGTCGACCCGTTCGGGCAGTACGATGGGCAGGCGGGTGTGGATGCGCAACGAGCGCAGGTGCGGTATCTCGCCAAGCCGGGCGCTCAGGTACGCCAGCTCGGTGTCGTCCAGCATGAGTGGATCGCCGCCGGAGAGAATGACCTCCTCCAGTCCGCTATCGGCCGCGATCGCATCCAGAGCGGCCTGCCAGTGGCCGCGGCGCGGGTTTTCGCCAGCGTAAGGGTAGTGGCGGCGAAAGCAGTAGCGGCAGTGTACGGCGCAGGCGCCGCTGGTCACGAGCAGTGCCCGGCCCCGGTATTTGACCAGCAGGCCCGGCGCGCGACGGGCGTCGGCTTCGGCGAGCGGATCGATCACGTACCGGTCGGGCTGTGGAGCGAGTTCCTGAGCGATGGGCAGCACCTGGCGCAGCAGG
>Ga0209919_1000402_pt1 | contig 21998 bp, 14 predicted proteins | sample SalPon2A_C_D2_MG_FD_185721 | JGI IMG/M metagenome (GOLD analysis project Ga0209919, IMG submission 185721) | Soil microbial communities from South San Francisco under conditions of wetland restoration - Salt Pond MetaG R2A_C_D2_MG (SPAdes)... | ecosystem: Environmental > Terrestrial > Soil >... | reverse complement strand
AATCCATTCAGGCATCAACATACCAATTGAATATCTTTTAATAGTGGTAACAGCTGATCCGTTCTTTAATATCCTGGTTTTAGTCAAAATATAAATCTATGGAGGCAGTAATGTCCATATTAAAAGAGAAATTACAAAGCAAAATTGAGGGCTGGCGCCCAAGAACATCCCGTCTTATAAAAGAATACGGCGATGTAAAAATCAGCGATGTAACAATCGGTCAGGCAATTGGTGGAGCAAGAGGTGTTAAATGTCTAACAACAGATATTTCATATCTTGATCCAATGGAAGGTATCAGGTTCAGAGGATATACAATTCCAGAAGTTCTGGAAAAACTTCCCAAGGTTAGTGGTCACGATATGCCTTATGTTGAAGGTTTTTTCTATCTTCTTTTAACAGGTGATATACCTACAGAAAAAGAAGCAATGGAAGTGGCAGAAGAATTTAAGAAAAGACAACACGTACCTGATTACGTTTTTGATATCATTCGTGCAATGCCAATCGACAGTCATCCAATGGTAATGTTTTCAACCGCAATATTGGCAATGGAAAAAGAGTCAGTCTTCGTTGAAAAATATAACGAAGGTATGAGCAAAATGGATTATTGGGATTCTACTTATGAAGATGGTCTCAATCTACTTGCCAAACTTCCAACTATTGCTGCTTTTATTTATAGATTAAAATATAAAAATGGAGATATAATTAAAGGTAATCCCGAACTTGATATGGGCGGCAACTTTGCTCATATGATGGGAATTGATAAACCTTACGATGACGTTGCAAGATTATATTTTATTTTGCATAGTGATCACGAAAGCGGAAACGTAAGTGCTCATACAGGACACTTAGTAGCTTCTGCTTTATCTGATATGTACTATTCCATTTCAGCAATGATTAATGGACTTGCTGGCCCTCTTCATGGCCTCGCTAACCAGGAAGTTTTAAGATGGATACAGGGAGTTATGGATCAGATGGGCGGAAAAATCCCGACTGAAGAAGAGATGAAAAAATTTGTTTGGGATACATTAAATTCCGGCCAGGTAATTCCTGGATTTGGGCACGCTGTATTGAGAAAAACAGATCCTCGTTACCAGGCACAGCGCGATTTCTGCCTAAAACACTTACCGGATGATCCAATATTCAAATATGTTGATGTACTTTACAAAGTAACTCCTCCAATCCTTGAAAAACAAGGTAAAGCTAAAAATCCATGGCCAAATGTTGATGCACAATCTGGTGTAATACAGTGGTATTATGGACTAAAAGAATATGATTTCTATACCGTTCTGTTTGGCATAGGAAGAGCTCTTGGAGTAGTTGCAAATATTGTATGGGATCGTGCATTAGGTTATCCAATCGAGAGACCAAAATCACTAACCACAGCAATGCTTGAAGATTTCGCAAAAATAACAGAAAAAGAATTACAGGAAAGCAAGTAACTCTTTCTGTAATTGTTATACTTTAATTCGGGGCTAAATTATTTTAGCCCCTTTTTTTTCCCAGTCCGATCTTTTTTATTTTGTTTTACTATTTTATAGAAGTAATGAGTAATGATATTCTAATCATTGGATATTATAATGGATGATTCAAAACCAATCGAAGACCTGCAGCCTGAAATTCAGAAATTAAAGGAAAAATTTTTTGCAGGAAAAGGCGCGCTCGAAAAAACTGCACTTACTCCCCTCTTGCATTCATTTGAAGAAAAGCTGAATCAAATTTATTCTACAGATTTATTTTCAAAAGATAAATCTTTGATAAAAATATGGTCTGATATTTTTAGATCAGTTTTGCCCTCCCAAATGGCTACAGATTTAATGGGTAAAATCGATACAGACATATTCTACAATTTTGGGCAATATCTTCTTGAAAATTTAACAAAATCAACTGAACAAACTGATTATTCTCTAAATGAATTAACACACGAATACTTAAATCTATTTCGCCTAACTGAATTTCTTAGAAGAATTTATGAGCAGAAAAAATGGGAAAAATTGGTTTATGATCTTATAGTTGGCAGTAACTTCAATATCCAATCATTATTTCAACAGAGAGTAAATAACTATAGCAACAAGACGTTGTTTTCACTTCTTCACGGAATGGTTGAAGTTGAGTATACCTGGAGCAGTATTCACGAAAAGACCAAAGTATTTGCAAAATCTTTTTTAAAATTATTTAAAGAGATTAATGCTGAAAAAGAAAGTATCGCCTTCCTGATGGAAAACGAATTATCAATGGCAGTTCTCGATCTAGCCTGTCTCACCAATGGGATTGTAAATATTATGATTCCTGCAAATTCAGTTCCTCAGCATCTGGTTTATATTTTGAACCAAACAGAAACACCCATAATAATTGTATCGGATGAAAAGCAACTTTATAAGATAAGAATGATTAAAGATGAATTAAAATTCTTAAAGAAAATTATTTTGAGACACGGCAATAGCAGCGAAAGCCTGGTAATTCCATTTGATAAATTTATAAAACTATCAGAATCTGAACCTGATGCCATTCTTGATAACAGACTTGCTGATAATAAGGTAGAAAACCTTGCCAGCATTATGTACACTTCCGGCACAACGGGCGACCCTAAAGGAATTATGTTTTCTCAAACAAATATTGTTTATAAAAGATTCTGTAGAGCGCTTGCTATTCCTGAAATCGGTGACAAAGATAAATTTTTAGCATACCTCCCTCTTTACCACACTTTTGGAAGATGGTTTGAAATGACCGGGACAATTTTCTGGGGAGCAACATATGTTTTCATGGAAAATCCTTCTATAGAAACCATGATTGCAAATATGCAGACTGTTCAACCTTCAATTTTTATTAGTATTCCTAAAAAATGGGTTCAATTGTATGAGTATGTTTCTAATAATGTTGATATAGAAATTGATGAAGAAGAAATTATTCAACAAAAGGTTAACGACTTAACCGGCGGAAAATTAAAATGGGGTTTATCTGCAGCTGGCTATTTGTCACCTGATATTTTCCAGTTCTTTCAAAAATACGGCGTTGAATTAATGAGCGGATTTGGGATGACAGAAGCCACCGGAGGCATAACAATGACTCCCCCCAATAAATATATTCCGGATTCCCTCGGCAGGGCTCTTCCAGGAATTGAAATTAAGCTTGCGGAAGATGGAGAGATTTTAATTCGGGGCCAGTATGTAATGATGGGTTATTTCGGAGAAAAAGAGGAAGATACTTTTTTACCTGGCCACTGGCTGCCTACCGGTGATATAATGCAAATGGATGAAAATGATTTCATTAAAATCATCGACAGGAAAAAAGAAATTTATAAGAATATTAAGGGCGAAACTATTGCCCCACAAAAGATTGAAAATTACTTTAGAGATTTTGATACTGTAAAACAAGTATTCCTTGCCGGAGATCACAGGCCATTTAATACAGTATTGATTTATCCAAATTTTGAAGATGAAACCTCCCTGCTGAAAAATATGAATGAACAGGAAATGCACGAATATTTTTCATCCGCAATTGTAACAGTTAATAAATTTCTTGCTCCATACGAAAGAATTGTTGATTTCAAAATTATCGAGAGGCCATTTAGTGATAGCAAGGGTGAGTTGACTCCCAAAGGCACATACAAAAGAAGAGTTATTGAAAAAAACTTCACTGAAGAAATTGAATCGATGTACGTGAAGGATCATACCAGTATAATTGCTGCAGGAAGCGAGATTCGAATTCCAAACTGGTTCCTCAGAGAAAAAGGATGTTTGAGTGGTGATATTGTAGCGTTGAAAAATGGGATCTCGATTCCTAAACTTCAATTAACTCTAAAAATTGAAAAGACCGGTAAGGAAGAAAATGTTTATAGAATCGGTGATTTTAATTATATAATTACTGCGTCATTTATCGATCTTCAGCAAATTTTTATTACTCCTCTTTACTGGATTGGTAATAAAGGATTATTTGAATTTACAGGTGAGTCTATCTTCCAGTGGTTCAGGCAAAATAAAAGAGATAGCAGAATTCTTTTCCATTCCAAAGCTTCTGTAATTGGTACCGATGATAAGATTAAAGAAACTGTAAAAGATTTCCTTTCTTCAGGTGAGCAATCTCTACATGGCCTTCATCTTGCTGTTTTATTAATTGAATCCGAAGAGCAGGATGATGCATATTTTGGCTTACAGTTTATCAGGACAATACTGGAAGACGAATCACAGCCGCATTATCATTCGGCATTAAGTTTATTGCAGCGCCCTGGCTTAACTGGTTCTCTCGAAATCAGACGAGAGCTATTTAAAACAGGAATAAAAATATTCCACGAAGATAATCTTGCTGAATTCCTTGAATTATATCTAAAATTCAATTCTGATCTTCTGGACAACACTATAATTAATTTGATCGTTGACATATCACGAGGAGATCAAAACCTGAATGCTATTGAATTGGTTCTAAAAAACTCTATTGAATTTCATAGCATCTACAATGAAATTGAAAATACGCCAATTTCTTCTCTTTTTAATTTACTTGGCCAATATGGAATTCAACATCCAAATAGTTATAAGCGAATTCGCCAGATATTTATGTATTATAAATTATTTAAAGAATGGAAATCCCTTGTCAACTATGCCGATAAAGTGAGAATTGAAATGCTTTACGGGTTTAGAAAATGGCTTGGTACAAATCCAAGCGTTGCGGTAGATGTTGAAACAGGTGATGAATATCGATGGTCAGACGTGATAACCATGGAAGAAGGAATTGATAAACAGGATAAGGAAAGGATAATAAAAGTAATTACAGAAACTTCATTAATAAGAGAAGCAATATTTCTTTTTTCCGATGCTACACTTGTGGGCTTAAATAATATACTTCCCGGCGGTTTGTGGATAAGCCATTTGGGTACCCAGCACGAAAAGTCTGTTTATAGAATAACAGTTCAAACAAGGTTCCAGGGTGCATTTGATATTGTAATAAACCTGAATAATAATCTGCCCGCAGAAAGTGTTAGAGAAGAAATTAATTGGCTTGTACTTGCAGGTTCAAAAATTGCCGGACAAAAATTAGTTGAAGATTTTGGTGGCTACTGGGAAGATTATGACCTATGGACAGAGGAATTTGTACCCGGAGAAACTGTTGCAAAATTCCTGCAAAGAGAATCACGAAGAAAAGATGAAGCAACCCAAAAAAGGTTATTCTATTTATGGCCTTATTTTGTTTGGAGTGCTGCAACATCATACATGAATTTCTGGAAACTTACTGGTTATAAACTTGAACTTGCAGACCCTCTTCCTACAAACATAATTATTCCAACACACGATTATCAAACAGGTACCAGACTGGTTTCAATTTCAGAAAGAGTAAAATCAAATTCACCCCAGACGTTCTTCTATAATTTTCACAAGTATTTCATTAAGGCTACTGAAGACAGCTACCCCTTCCTGAAAAAACTTTCTATCTGGAATTATGTTTTTTCGGGTGTAATTGATTCAGAAGAGGAAGGACCGGGACTTGAACTATTAAGAAAATTTAAGTCAGAGCTTGAAACATCTTCTATTTTTGAAAATGAAGAAACAACGATTTTAATAGAAAAGATCAATTCATTTACTGAGAATGTTAAGACTAATGGATTTATTCCAAAAAGATTATTTTTCGCAATTAAGAGATTCCACAGATGGTTTGAATTAAATAAAGATGCCGCCCTAAAGGCACAAGCAGAAATGATTTTCGAATTGTACGAAACATATCACATGTACGAATTTGAAGAGAACTATCCTGAGACTCGTTCAAGATTTTTCCTCGAAACAATCTTTGCTAATTCTTCAGACAAAATTAAAAATGCGTTGCGAGAAATAATTAACCGGCAACACGAACACAGCATAACAAAAGAAGAAACACTTTCATTATTATCCGGGATACAAACTGAATTCAAATTAGACGAAAGAGAACATTTTTTCCTTACAAGATTGAGTTATCCGCATCTGAAACCGACTGATACAGCGACACTAATGAAAATAAAAAGTGAAGGAACAACCACAGCTAATCTTGTTGTACAGGTTGAAGATAACGACGGGAAAAATATTTTATTGCGTAATCCGGTTTCGCCAAAAGAAATTGCCAGGCTTCACCAACTTTATCTTGAAACAAATCTTCTTGTACACTTCAGACCGGAACATCAGTTTCTTGTTGCACTCTCTGATCGTGGATATATTATTGGAGGTTTATTTTACATCCGGACTGATGAACACACAGCGCATATGGAAAAAATTGTAGTTTCCAACCGCTACAGGCGAAAAGGCATAAGTGAAGCACTAATGAATGAATTATTCAGTCGGCTTAGGGACGACCACATCAAACACGTAACTACCGGGTTTTTCCGCCCTGAATATTTTTACAGATTCGGGTTTAAAATTGAGCGTAAATATTCGGGCCTGGTTAAAGATTTATCAGATTCTAAGTAAATCTTAACAAGTATTTACCATTCATAAAAATAAGTTTATAATAATTAAAAATTTATTGTAAATTCAGAACTTTCAAACCTTCATTTTTCAATATTTAACGGAGAAGTCATTGAGACACTTTACTAAGAATTCTGTAATAGCAATTTTAATTGCATTTTTCTTGATCCCCTCAGCATCTTCATACTCCCAATCTGAATCAAATGATGCGACACAAGCCAATATTAAAATTGCAGACCAGTTAGTAAGAACTGCCCTTACTGATAGAAAAGGATATCATTTATTAAAGGAACTCACAGATATGGGTCCACGATTGAGCGGTTCAGAAAATTCAGTAAAAGCTATAATGTGGGCAAAGAAAAAAATGGAAGAAGCAGGGTTTGACAAAATATGGCTTCAGCCGGTTATGGTTCCTCACTGGGTACGCGGAGATGTGGAAAAAGCTGAAATTTCAAGATCTAAGTTATACCCGAACAGAAAATTAAATATTGCAACTTTAGGAGGCAGTGTGGGAACTCCTGAAGAAGGAATTACTGCAGAAGTACTGGAGGTTAAAAATTTTGATGAACTGAAAGCACTTGGCGCAAAAGCGAAAGGGAAAATAATTTTTATGAGCCGCCCGCTTGATCCGGGTTTGTACCAGACATTCAGAGGATATGGCGGTGCAGTGGATCAGAGAGTTTTCGGTGCTGTTGCCGCTGCAAAACTTGGTGCGGTAGGTGTGATGATCAGATCAATAACCACAAAATATGATAATGTACCCCACACAGGTGTAATGTTTTATAATGATACGATTCCTAAAATTCCGGCTGTTGCACTTGGTTACCAGGATTCTGATTTTTTAAGCAATGCTTTAAAAAAAGATCCAACACTTAACGTTAATATTAAATTGAACCCTAAAACTCTGCCGGATGCCAAATCTTATAATTTAATCGGGCAAATAACAGGATCTGAATTTCCAAATGATGTAATTGTTGTGGGTGGACATTCAGATAGCTGGGATAAAGGTGTTGGTGCAAACGATGACGGGGCTGGAATTATGCAATCGATGGAGGTACTTGATTTATTTAAAAGACTGGAAATAAAACCGAGAAGAACTATTCGTTGTGTATTTTTTATGAATGAAGAAAACGGAGGCAGAGGTGGAGATAAATACGGCGAATACGCAAAAGAATCGTCTGAAAAACATATTGCCGCAATAGAAGCGGATGCGGGAAGCGGTACCCCAAATGGACTTTCTTTTGATTCAGATTCGCTTGTTATTGATAAGGTTCAAAGCTGGCTGCCAGTATTAAACAGAACCGGAATAGATTGGGTAAAAAAAGGCGGAAGCGGCGCTGATGTTGGCAATATAAAAAATGCTGTCGCCCGAATCGGGTATGTTCCTGATGGACAAAGATACTTTGATTATCATCATTCAGACAATGACCAGTTTTCTATTATTCATCCAAGAGAATTTGAACTTGGCTCAGCCTCAATTGCAACACTTGTTTACATGATAGACAAATACGGATTATAATATTTATACTCCGGGGCGTAATTAAAGCGCCCCGGAATTTATTTCTGCAAAATCATATCGGCTGCCATCTTTCCACTTTTTACAGCACTTTCAATTGTAGAAGGCATGCCCGTTTCAATCCAATCTCCTGCTAAAAAAAAATTTTTAATGCTTGTTTCAGATGAAGGCCTTTTACCGAGCAACTTATTCGAAGGAATGTACGTTGCTCTTTTATCTTTGAGCACTTTATAATTTGTAATTTCCTCACACTTTATCCCAAAATATTTATTCAATTCTTCACAGCAGATATTAAATATTTCTTCGCCGGATAACTCCATAAATTCATCCGCGTCACTTATAACAATAGTCAGGTGGCTACCATGGTTAAAAAGCCAGTGAACAGGTGATCCTATCAATCCATAAAAAGTTTTTTCTATGTCATTATTTTTTATCCAAAGGTGTACTGTTAAGATAGAAGAATATTCTAAAGCGGGTTTATCAAAGATATTACCGGCAGGAATAATTTTATTCAGAGAGTAAAGTGGTAAAGATGAAATCACAAAATCAAAATCACTGATTTCTCTCTGACCTGTTTTAACTTTAATAATTTTATTTTCTTTAGATATTATTTCTTCTGCCCTTTCAGACAAATGAATTATTCCACCACTGGCTTCAATATAATTTTGTGAATTTGTACAATAAGTTTCAGTTAAGCCGGATTTCGGTATAATTATGGCAGCGGATTTATTCCCGTGTAGAAAAACTTTTTTAATTACATCTAAGAATACTTTTGCCGATGCTTTTTCTGGGCTTGTATTCAACGCACTTATGGAAAAAAAATCCCAGAATGTTTTTCTTATATTCTCATTCTGATTTTCACTTTCAAGCCATTGTAGAACTGTTTGCTTTTCTAGGCTTCTGTGGGGGACAAATGGAAGTTTAAGAAAAAACTTCAGCATTAAAATTCTTTCAGAAATTGAAATTGCTTTGTAGTTTAACAATGCTGAAAGTAAGCTGAATGGATATGGTAATTTTGAAGCGCGAAGCTGAAAAAGTTTGCTATTCTCTTTTATGAAATAAATCGAAAGATTTTCCTGGAATTCCAATTTATTGAGAGAATTTATTATTTCAAGAAAAGCAAGGGTTTCCTTGTAGCATCCCATTAATATATGCTGGCCATTATCAATCTCGGTTCCTGTTTCCGCATCTTTTAATGAATATGCTCTTCCACCTAGTTTTGGGGATGCTTCAATCAATTCAACTTTGTAGCCAGCTTTGGAGAGATAAACTGCTGAGGTGAGACCGGCAAATCCGCCGCCTAAGACCAGACATTTCTTCATTAGTAGACTAAATTATATTTTGCCCATACACCGACAGAAATACCGACTTTTTCAAATTTTGAGACCTTAATATTTTTGTTGAAAACGTCGTAATCAGAATCAACGATTTTTGTAAGCATCCGTTCGTAAATATGCTGCATTGCGCGGGCTGCAAACATAGCCCCTTTATCATCCAGATTAAGATTTGTATTTGCTTTATCAAAATATTCTTTTGCCCGGTGTGCTTCATATTCCATCATTCTTTTGAAATTTGCGTTATAAGTAAAACCAAGCAATTCCTTTTCTGTATAACCAAATTTTTCTAGATCCTCCTGCGGAAGATAAATCCTTCCCTTTTCTGCATCTTTTTTAATATCTCGCAGAATATTTGTTAATTGAAGAGCTATACCAAGATTAACAGCAAAATCCTTTGTTGAGGTATGTTTATATCCAAAAATTTCTATACACATTAATCCAACTGTAGAAGCTACACGGTAACAATACAATTGCAAATCTTCAAACTTGAGATACCGGCTGTTCTGAAGATCCATTTCCATTCCTCTTATCAATTCGAAAAACGGTTCAACGGGAATATTAAAATGTGAAATTGTACCGGCCAGTTTATTTAATAATGCATAATGAGACTTACCCCTGAATGCTCTTTCAAGTTCAATTCTCCAACGGCGCAGTTTTTCAGATTTTTTTTCGGCTGGTTCATTTCCTTCATCAATAATATCATCAGTTTGGCGGCAAAATGCATAGACAGTATTCATCGCATCACGCTTATCTGTGGGCAATAGATTAAAAGCATAATAAAAACTGCTTTTACTGTTCTTAGCTATTTCCTGTGCTGTTTCAATCATATTAAAAATGATTTAATTATTAGCCATGTAAAATCTGATTTTGTTAGAACCAGCCTTTTTTGAATTACATCAAAATTATTTTCTTCAATTTTTTTAAGTATTTTCTCACCACCGAGTATAGTCCATTTTATTTCCATTTTTAATCGACCATCCAGATAGCGAAGTAGATTTTTCCCATTCTCAAATAACTTTTCTGTCCTGTTTGCGCTAAACTTTACCAACTCCCTTAAGTTACTGTTATTTTCTTTAATGCGAAACATTTTTTCCACGACTTTGAATTTTTCCATTTCATCTATTGGATAGTAAATTCGCCCCTTTTCGAAGTCAATAACAGTATCCTGGTAAAAATTTGTCAATTGAAGTGCTGTACAAATATCATCAGAATAACTGAAGGCTTCATCGTTCCTGATATCGTGTAATTCTAGAATTAATCTGCCCACAGGATTTGCCGAATTTCGGCAATAATCTTCCACTTCAGAAAATGCAGCATATCTTTTTTTTACAACATCTTGCTTAAATGCTTTTAATAAATTATAAAAATGAGCAGGATTCAGATTTCTCGTTTTGATTGATTTGGCCAAAGCCATATCAAATTCGCTTTCAAATTTGTCATTTAGCAGGTTATTAAGTCGACTTTCAAATTTTTCCAGATTTTCCAACCTTTCATTTTCCGAAAAATTTCCCTCATCTGCCAGGTCATCGGCCGTACGGGCAAACCAGTAAATTATTGCCACATCTCTCCGGAGCTCTTTCCTAATCAAAAATGAGACAACCGGGAAATTTTCGTAGTGTTCTCTTGCAAAAATAAGGGCGTTTTTATACGCGTTTTCAGAATTCATATTTTATATAATCACGTTGTTATAGCACCTTAAAATAGTTATTTTTGTCGCAATAAATAATAAGAATTAAGCCACTTATACTATACTTGAAGATTATATGATTTTAAGAGTGATTTATAATAAGGTGTTACATTTGACCGGGCATATTAGCTTTTTCTACTAAAGCCTCTTCCCCTACAATACAAATCCGTTAGTTTTTATTCCAATAGATTACAAAGAATTTTTATGAGTAATATTAAAGAAATTAATAAAAGAAGAACATTCGCAATTATTTCACACCCTGATGCGGGAAAAACCACGCTTACAGAAAAATTTCTGCTTTACGGTGGAGCAGTTCAGCTCGCAGGCTCGGTAACAGCCAGGAAGAGCCAGAGAAAATCCACATCCGACTGGATGGAACTGGAACGCAAAAGAGGAATTTCAATTAGTTCCACAGTTTTGCAGTTTGATTATAAAGGATTCAAAATTAACCTGCTGGATACACCGGGGCACGAAGATTTTTCTGAAGATACTTACAGGGTTCTTACCGCCGTTGATGCTGTGGTAATGGTGATAGATGCAGCTAAAGGTATTGAGGCGCAAACAAGAAAGCTATTCGAAGTATGTCGTAAAAGACATATACCGATTTTTACCTTTATGAATAAACTTGATAGGCCTACCAGAGATCCACTGGAATTGATCGATGAACTTGAAAGTATTTTGGGAATTGGTGCCTACCCGATGAACTGGCCTCTTGGTTCGGGGATTTATTTTAAAGGAGTTTTTGACAGAAGAAATAAACGGATTCACCTGTTTGAAAAAACCACAGGCAATGCATTCAAAGCCCCGGTATCTATTCACGATATTACCGATCCATTTGTAAAAGATAAATTAAGCGAACAAAATTTTGAAAAAATTTCGGAAGAACTTGAAATGCTGGAGCACGCGGGTGAAGAATTCCAACCTGATTTAATTCTTGAAGGAAAACAAACGCCTGTATTTTTCGGAAGCGCCGCTAATAACTTTGGTGTTCAGCTTTTGCTGGATGGATTCCTGGATTATGCAACTCCACCGATGCCGAGACAAAGCCAGAGTGGGACAGTAAATCCCGATGACAAAACATTCTCCGGGTTCATTTTTAAGATTCAGGCAAATATGGATCCCAAACACAGAGACCGGATAGCGTTTATGAGAATCTGTTCTGGAAAATTTACAAGAGATATGCAGGCATTCCACGCAACAAGCGGTAAAAAAATCAGACTGTCGAATTCACAGAAATTATTTGGTCAGGACAGAGAAACCGTAGACGAGGCATTCGCCGGAGACATAATTGGTTTTGTAGGAAATTCAAATTTTGGAATCGGCGATACAATTACTGAAGATCAGAAAATTGTTTTCAAAGAAATTCCCAAATTCGCGCCCGAACATTTTGTACTTCTCCATAACCCGAATCCCTCCAACTATAAAAAATTCAGGGACGGACTGGACCAGCTTTTGCAGGAAGGTGTTATACAGGCATACTATTTAAAAAATTCTGCACAGAAAACTCCTTTGCTAGGCGCTGTTGGCCCGCTTCAGTTTGAAGTGGTACAGTACAGGTTGCAGGATGAATACGGTGCTGAGTCAAGAATGGAGCAGACAAGCTGGAAAGTTTTGCGATGGGTCTCACCGGAAAATACAGAGGAAGAAATTTCAAATGTAGTTCTGCCAGCAGGCGCCGCTTTTGCTTACGATTCCGAAGAAAGACTTGTTCTTCTGTTAACAAGTGAATGGTCTTTAAATTATTTTATAGAAAAGCACCCTAAAATTGGGTTATCTGATATTCCATTTAGTGCAGAATTAATTACTAAATAATTTTTAATTCTCATTAATCATTGTGTAGAATCTTTAACCAATATTTACTGATGCATTCAGTAAACTTGCCTTTTAGAATAATTATTCCTTTAATTATGTGTACTTATTTGGGGATTTAGGGGGGAGTGAATGTTTACTTACTGAATGAACGTATCTTCGTAGCATTCATTTTAATATTTAATAATTACAATTATTTTTAGCAGTATACCAAACTATCCTTCCTGTTCCCTGTTCATAAATTCAATTATGGGGGTAATATGAATTTAAGAAACACACCTATATATCTAATAATCTTATTCCTTTTAAGCTCAACAATTTCATTCTCACAAATTAAAGTCAGTGATGACGCTCTCGGTACAAAGAAGTATGATGATTTTCAGAAACCTGAGTTATGCGGCACGTCATGCCACACTGATTTTTACCAGCAGTGGAAACAAGCCATGATGTCTCAGGCATACACACATCAGTGGGATGAAATAGAATATTTTAAATTAGCAGTTCCGCACGCTGAAAAAGACCCTGTTGTTGCGGGAGTAAAAGCAGGGTGTAATGGATGTCACACACCAATTGCATTTTTAGCCGGCGACGTACCGCCACCAACCCCGGATAAAATGTCCAGAGCAAACGAATCAGTTTCCTGTGATGTTTGTCATACTATTTCCGGATTCCAGGGTGAAGTTCCTCATAATTTTAATTATGTATCGCAGCCCGGTAAAACAAAATACGGACCGCGGGGAACTGGTAATTCACCCGAGCACAATATTATCAAATCAGATTTTCTTCAAACCGCCGATTTTTGCGGAACCTGCCATAATGAAAAAGATCCTTATGGAATCTGGGTTAAATCCACTCATCTTGAGTGGCAAGAAGGCCCTTATTCAAAACAGGGCGTTCAGTGTCAGGATTGTCATATGACCCATGCCGAAGGCTACAGCGCATCAATGGGGACAAAATACCCGGACGTATGGCAGCATTTATTTCACGGCGCTCATGACCCGGGAAAAGTAAGGGGTACAATTGAGTTAAGAATTCATCCGGACATAAATGAAGTTGTCCCGGGCGATCTTGTAAAATTTACTGTGGCACTATTTAATCAAAAGACAGGACATAAATTCCCGACCGGTTCAGTTGAAGACCGAATAGTCTGGATGCACGTTGAAGCCGTAGACGCAAATGGAAAAATTTATCACATACCTGTAGATAAGAAAGGTTTTGATGGAGAAGAATATACTATTGGAGCAGACGAACTAGCATATCAGGATATGGGAATAGCGTTAAACGATCCGAACTTTAAAGGCGTTCAGCGTGACGGAATTCCTGTTGGTGACAGGATTTTCAGAATGGCATATTTTGATCCTCAGGGCAGGATGACTATTCAGCAGTGGAATACAAAATCACTCGGCGTTGATTACAGGTTAGGGCCACGAGAAACAAAACTTGAGACCTGCACTTTCACTTTACCATACGATATTGCACCGGGTAAGTTGAAAATTACAGCAGTGTTAAATTATCAGAAACTAGTGCCATCTGTTGGCGAATTTCTGGGTGTACCGGCTGAGGAGTATAAAGTTATCAAAGTAAACGATCATTCAACTTTTGTAACAGTACTTCCGTAACTAAATATTTTTGATTTTATATGTTACGTTTTTATCATACGGGGGATTTGATATGAAAAACACAGTTTTCTCATTTATAATATTATTAGTTCTTACTTTATTTTCTTCTGAGGCATTTTCAATTCCGGCATTCGCAAGAAAATACAATATGACCTGCAAAACCTGCCATTCCCCTTTCCCGAAACTTAAACCTTACGGGGAGGATTTTGCAGCAAACGGCTTTGCCTTAAAAGATAAAGATGCTCCGAGATTTTACGTCCCAACGGGCGATGACAGGTTAAATCTAATCAGGAACCTTCCTCTCGCATTCAGACTGGAAGCCTATACAACCTATAATCAGGATGATACAAAGAGATTGGATTTCACAGGGCCTATTGTATTTAAATTATTATCTGGTGGAACAATAACAAAGGATGTATCATATTATGTTTATTACATTCTTGAAAAAGGTGAGCCCGGCAAAATTGAAGATGCCTTCCTTTACTTCAATAATTTATTCGGAAGCGAACTGGATTTCTCGATTGGGCAATTCCAGGTTTCGGATCCGCTCTTTAAAAGAGAGTTAAGACTAACACAGGAAGATTATATGATATATAAGGCGCGCCCCGGTTTTTCCAGTGTTGATTTAACATATGACAGAGGTGTTTTATTTGCTTACGGAACACCGGGCGGAACCGATTTGGTACTTGAAGTAATTAATGGAAGCGGAATCGGTGAAACTTTCCTGGGAGGAACTTTCGACAAAGATAAATATAAGAATTTCTTTGGAAGAATTTCACAGGATATTGTTGAACAATTCAGGATAGGCACTTTCGGCTATTACGGTAAAGAAATGGTTGAAAATCCTGTAAACAAATTTACGACCACTAACGAGCTTTGGATGATAGGAGGAGATGCGACAATTTCTCTTGAACCAATCGAAGTAAATCTTCAATATGTTACAAGAACAGATAACAATCCTTTCGCTCTTGTAACGGCAACGGACATAAAAACACGTGGAGGTTTCGCTGAGTTAATCTTAAGACCGGATGGAGATAACAGCGACTGGTACGGAGTTGCCACATATAATTATATTGATTCGGATGATAAGTCGCAGGATCTCAAATCAGGAGCTTTGCATCTTGGCTATCTATTGAGGAGAAATATTAGAATTGTTGGCGAACTAAATTATAACTTTGATATAAAATTTGCCCGTGTAGGACTCGGAGTAATAACTGCTTTTTAGAAAATGCCTGACGATGGCATCCCTGAAAAGGATGTCATCGTTCTAATTTTGTTAAAATTCATTGTACAGTCATTACAAAATCCTTCGGATTATAACCATTATCTTTCAGTACCTGGTATGCTTCGCCTAATTTTTCTTCGGAAAGTTTTGGTGTACGGCTCAAAATCCATCCGTATTTCCTTTCCGGATGCCCGATAACCGCGTAGGTATATTCTTTATCAAGCCCGATTATCCAGTAATCTCCCCAGAAAAGATGAATACCGAATATGCTCACAAAACTGACTTCCAGTTTAGAATTGGTTTTTTCATCGACAACCTGAGCCAGCCCTTCGGCTTCATTTACAGAGCCATCTTCTTCAATACATTTATTAAGCACATTTATTTTCCCGTCATCACGAAGTGTGTAGGTTGCCGTTGTGTTAGAGACACAGCCTTTCTGAAATTTGTTCGGAATTTTTGCTATCTCGTACCATATACCCGCGTATTTATTTAAATCAACTTGATTAACAGTTTTAACCGATTTATCCATTTTGCCACCATTATCTTGTCCCCTGACCGGCACAATGATTAATAAAAATATTGCAACTAAAAGTACTGTAAAACTTCTCATAAAATCCTTATTATTAAAGTAATTGATATCGAACTCCCTCGTATTTTATAATATAAGATACGATAAAAATTGTTCTGTGTAATAATGCTTCGGAACATATTTTCCATCGAAATCGTAAAAAAAAGTACAATTCATAATAGAAACAGTAGCCAAACACGCATAATCTCTTCATATACAGAGAGTTATTGGTTGAATAATTGAACTTTCGTGAAATAGTTATTGTTGATTTATTATAATAGTTACAACTGTTTAATGAATAGGAGAAACGCATGAAAACAATTTCTCTTTTACTATTTGTATTAACATTTAGTTTTATATTGCCGGTCAAAGCAGGAACGGTAGATTCCAGCGCATACAGCGGTGATTGGGGTAATCCCGGTACGTGGCAATCCGGAAAGGTACCCGGTCAAAACGATGATATTATAATAAGGCCGCAAGACGTGGTAACGATCGGTTGGCAGGTAAGTAATAATACCGCACTATGCCATAATTTAACTGTTTTTGGTACACTTACATTCACAAATGACCTATATGGATCATCCGGAAACTTGTATTCTACAGGTAATGTATCAATTGACTATTCAGGAACCGTTACTGCTGCCAAAGACACGAACTTCGGAAATTCGTACGGAAGTTCATCATTTTATGCAGGAGGAGGCTTTGCAAATTACGGTACATTTATTCCGGAGGTTGATGATTCCTATGGAAGCAGGACAATATATGTTGATGTTAATAGTGGTGTTTTGGACTTATACCAGAATACAACAATGAACATTCTTGATATTACAGGTAACGTAGCATTAACCGGCCTTTTAACAGTTCATCAACTTTTACTATATAAAAATCTAGATAATACAACAGGTCAATTAAAAATTAGTGATAATGGTTTAATCTGGCGAAGCGATACTGGCAGCATTGCAGTTGCACCAACATTTGGAAAAAACATTCTCATTCAATACGCTAATAACAATATAATTACAACCGGACCGGAATTACCTGATAACGTTTATGAGGTTGATGTTAGGGGAGATTTACAGCTAAATAAATCGATACACGTAACCCACCTGTTTAAGTTTCCATATTACGGATCATATTCTCATGTTTATACCGGGCCTGATACCGTGCTGATAGAGGACAGTGCATCAATCAATTTTACTGCTGGCAGTAATGGTAATTATATTGTGGGTAACCTGGCTCAAGTATATACTAAGCAGGATAGCCTGGTATTTCCTGTAGGAACACCCGGACGGCCAAGACCGGTTTCAATTAAACTAAATAACTTATCAGGAGGCCCTGATACAATAATGGTAAATTCAGACTCATTGGTTAATTTAACTTCTTTACCTTCCGGTATTGCCGCAATTGAAAAAACCCATTACTGGAATATAAGTGCTTCCTCAAACTACTCCGGAAATATCGATGCAAATATTTCATTAGAATTTTCTTCCGAGGATATTGCCAGCTTATTTCAGGATTACATAGGCAATAAAATGGCAATTACGGCAATTCACGGAGACAGTTCAACCGGGATATGGGATTTGGCCAATAATATAATAAGCGATTCATCAAATGAAGCTTATACCGTCGGAGTAGGGTCATTTGATTATGTAACAGGTCACTTTAATAGTTTTGGAAGCTTTACAACCGGGAATACCTATGAAATTCCTAACGGTGATTTTGAATACTGGCTTTACGGACTGCCTTATGGCTGGTCATTTAATAATGTGTATTATGCGGTTACGTTAAAAAAATCCTCCGATGTCAATTCAGGATCAGCATCTGTTGAAGGCGACGCTACCGATAGCTCAGGGACAATAATTCCACCAAGACTTAAAATGACGCTTCCTTTTAATAAGTTCCTGAAATCGTTACAAGGATATTATAAATTTAATTCCGCCAGTCACGACAAGTTTTATGTTTCTGTTAAATTATTTAAAGATTCAACCGTTGTTGCCGAAGGTTCTTACACCGACTCTCTGGGTGCATCTGCGTACAAACAATTTAATCTTGATGTTTCAAAGGCCCCGAATAATACGGTTAAGTTCCCTGATTCGCTGCAAATTGAAATTACAATGAAACCCGGTGATTCAGGTTTATTTCATACAGGCAGCCAGTATATAGTAGATGACGTTACAATAGATAATATAACCGGGATAGAAAATAACCCGCAACAGAATACTCTGCCATCTAAATTTACATTATATCAGAATTATCCCAATCCGTTTAATCCTTCGACAAAAATAAAATTTGATTTAACAGAAACATCAAAAGTAAGGCTGGCTGTTTATAATATTTTAGGTGAAGAAGTTAAGACACTGGTGAATAAGAGTATGTCCCCGGGTGAACATGTAGCTACTTTCAATGCATCAGATTTATCAAGCGGAATATATTTTTACAGGATAAATGCCGACGGTGAAAGTGGAAAAGCTTACCTTGTAACAAAGAAAATGATTCTACTTAAATAGAATTTTCATTGACAATATCAGTTTCTTTCATTCCGGACCTGTCAATTTTATACAGACAGGTTCGGAGTGATAACTAAACACACCTCCCTGTTCCGTTCTACACAATTTTGTCGATAAAAACATCGTCTTTTTTAATATTCATCTGCAAATGCTTACTGTTGTAATTTTAGTACAATAATCGGGAATTGATCTGTTTTTGCTTTTAATTCGAATTATTTTTCCGGCATTCAAATTGATAATATTGCTAATGTAGATTACCAATAAACTATTATGGATGGGATATGAAAAAGCTAGTAATTTTATTTTTATTAATTCTGCCCGCGGGCTTGATGGCGCAAAATAAATTCGGAAGCATTAAAATGGGCATATTCAGCCCGGTCGCTACAAACACGGGGTTTATTCTCGGCTATGAAGGCGGAAAAAATATCGATGAAGTACTATCGATAGGTTTTAGCGTTGACTGGTTCAACAAAAATTATGTGGATCAGCATTTGGTTAGCCAGTTTAATGATTTCTACGGACCGAACAGTTCACTGAATGAATTGCGGGCAAAAACCAACCTCCATTCAATTCCATTGATGGGAACCATTACAGCCAGCTGGCCGGTAGCCGAACGTATGCGCGCGTTTGCAACGGGCGGACTCGGGCTGGAAGCTTTGCTTATATGGTACAGGAATTACGACAATCCTGATAATGATGAATTTAAAGCGGCTTTTGATTTTGCCTGGAGACTAGGAGGCGGTATTAGCTACGAACTTGGCAGCAGATCAGATGGTTTTGCTGAAATTGCTTATAACTATTCACAGCCCAGCTGGCAATATGAAGTTAAAGATTCCGGCACAGGCAGGACAAAAGTATTTGAAAGAAAATTTGATATGAGCGGATTGATGATGAGGGTCGGCTTCAGGTTTTTCTTTTAATCTTATCCGAAATTTCCTCCCCTTTTACAAAGGGGAGGATTAAACAGTGGTTCCTTTTTAATTTTTTCTGCCTAATAAATTTTCTAAAAAGCCTGTTATGTTGGGAAAGTGTTACGCATTATATTTGCGTATCGCTGGCTGAAGTCAAAAGTTTCTAAAATGTATTTAAGGTGGACAGTATAAGTTCTTTCGTTAGTCTTAACAATTTTGTCAATATATTCTATATTGATAATTGTAGACCTGTGTATCTGTAAAAACGATTTTGACGGTAAAACTGAGATCCAGTTCTTAAGCGATTTTCTCATCACTATTTTACAATTCTCATATGTTGTAAGCGTGCTGTATTCCTTCATGGCCGTAATACAGACAATGTCGGCAAATTTAACGAGCTTAAGTTTATTCCCTATCTTGACAAGTATATGATCATCCCTTTTTATTTTCCCGTTTTCTTCATCGAATGAATTTATCCTGTTTGAGATACTCGTCTTTAGCCTTTCTAACTTTTCCAATCTTTTATTTATGGAGTTTAGTAGCGATCCGCTTAAAAACTCAGCGGGGAGGTAATCATCGGCACCCGCTTCCATTACTTTTCGCTGTAGTTGAAAAGAGCTCATTCCTGATACGACAATCAACGGTATTGATGATGTCTTTTCTTCCTTCGCAATTTTTGAAATTACATCTATGCTGGTATCATCATTTTTCAGGAAAAATAAAATCAGGTCGGGCAAATAACGCAGGGAAATTTCAAGTCCGTCTTTCAGTTTATGCGAATAAAATATTTCAAAATCGTCTTCCGACAGAATATTCTCGATTTCTTTTATTTCATCATCATTATTTTGAATGACTAAAATCTTTTTCAATAATATGCTTTTCTATGTTTTTGAGTACTTGTTTTATTAGCCAGTATAAAATTACCTAATTCTCATTTAAATTCTTATAAAACACTTAAGACAAATATGTCGCGCTTGTTGCAAAAAGCTGTTAATCGTCGACGATATTCACAAAGTTTGGGTATGTCAATTTTTCTTTTTCCATAATAACATTCGGGGGAGTGCATGAAAAGAGGACAAATCCTATCGATTTTATCCATTTTTATAATGATAGGAGCTATTAACGGACCTGCCCTTGCACAGGGATTATCCATAAATGCCGGCGGCGATCTGGTCAGCAGGTATCTCTGGCGCGGCACTGATATCAATAACCAGGCAAATATTCAGCCTTACATTTCTTTAAGTTATTCAGGATTACAATTCGGATTTTGGGGATCATATGGATTAAATCATCTCAATTCCACTGATGATAATTATTCCCTTAGCTCAGAAATTGATACCTGGCTCAGCTACTCAATACCATTAAATAATTCTGCAAGCATTACTGCATTAGTAACAGACTTTTACTACCCCAGCGCAGGCATAGGAATCGGTAATTTTAATAATTACGACAACATAAATGGTCCCGGTGCACATACAGTTGAAGCGGGATTAGTTATTGCTGGTGGAGAGTCTGTTCCTTTAAGTCTAAGCGGCTATGTTAATATTTATAACGACAAAGGTAACAATGCTTATTTCCAGCTTGATTATGCTGCAACTCTAAATGAATTTGATATTGGTTTATTTGCCGGCGCAGCTTTAGGCAGTAAAGACAATCCGGCTTATTACGGAACTGATAAATTCAATTTTATAAACGTTGGATTAAAGGTTTCAAAATCGGTAAAGATAACGGATAGTTTTTCACTGCCGGTTTATTGCAGTTACATTCTTAATCCGAAAAGTAAACTCGCTTTTTTTGTCCTTGGAATCTCAATATAAAATATTAATCATTGGAGGTTTATAATGTTTGATACCGGCAGTACAGCCTTTATGCTGATAGCAACAAGCCTGGTCATGCTTATGACACCCGGCCTTGCTTTCTTTTACGGCGGCCTTGTAGGAAGAAAAAATGTTCTTGGTATAATGATTCAGAGTTTCGTTTCACTTGGCTGGACAACTATTCTTTGGTTTGCTTTCGGCTACTCTCTTTGTTTCAGCGGTGGGCAGGGAGCAATAATCGGAAACCTGAACATGGCATTTTTATCGGGTACAACTTTAAATACGGTATTTTTTGGCAATAACCAGATACCGCTTTACGTGTTTATTGCATATCAAATGATGTTCGCAATTATTACTCCTGCATTAATTACAGGCGCATTTGCTAACAGGGTTCGATTTCCTGCCTACTTAATATTTTTAACATTATGGTTAATATGTGTTTACTTCCCTCTCGTTCATATGGTTTGGGGAGGCGGATTATTGGCTGAGTGGGGTGTCCTCGATTTTGCAGGCGGTATAGTAGTTCACGCAAGCGCAGGTATGGCAGCACTTGCATCAGTACTCTATGTAGGCAAGCGAAATA
>Ga0209919_1000397_pt1 | contig 22055 bp, 21 predicted proteins | sample SalPon2A_C_D2_MG_FD_185721 | JGI IMG/M metagenome (GOLD analysis project Ga0209919, IMG submission 185721) | Soil microbial communities from South San Francisco under conditions of wetland restoration - Salt Pond MetaG R2A_C_D2_MG (SPAdes)... | ecosystem: Environmental > Terrestrial > Soil >... | reverse complement strand
CAGCTTGACCATGCGGGCCAGGTTGTCCTGCATCTGGTCCAATGCCAATCCCTGCAGGCCATCGTTGCCGCCCAGCTCGATGACCACGATCACGGGCCGATTACGCTTGAGTTCGCCGGGCAGGCGGGACAGGCCGCCGGCGGTCGTATCGCCGGGAATGCTCGCGTTGACCACACGGTAGCGATAGCCGTCCTTCTCCAGCCGGCGGGACAACAGGTGCACCCAACCCCTGTCGGTTGGTATCTTGTAAGCTGCACTCAGGCTGTCGCCGACCACCAGCAACACCGGAGCCCGCGGTGCACTCCCCCGGGCCGCCGTTCCAAGGAACAGACACACCATGAGCCAAGCCGCCACCCAGGAAACCGATCGCCTCACGTATGCACTCGCTGCAGATCACTTGAGCAAAGAGGTTACCAGCCCCGACGGCCCCCTCGCCATCCTCAGGGACGTCGACCTGCACGTCGAGCCCGGAGAGGCGGTGGCCATCATCGGCCCCTCGGGATCGGGCAAGACCACCCTGCTGGCCCTGCTCGCCGGTCTCGACACGCCCACGCGGGGCGCGGTCCGGATGTTCGGCAGACCGCTCGCCGGGATGGACGAGGACGCACGGGCGGAATTGCGCGCGGGCCGCGTTGGCTTCGTGTTCCAGGACTTCAACCTCCTGCCGCGGCTCACCGCCGAGGAGAACGTGCGTATTGCCGCCGAGCTGGGCCATGCCGGCGACGCGGACACGGCCGCCCGGGATGCACTGGAGGCGGTGGGGCTGGCCACCCGCGCTCACCACTTCCCGGCCACACTGTCCGGCGGCGAGCAGCAGCGCGTTGCCATCGCGCGGGCCTTTGCACCCCGGCCGCAACTCCTGTTCGCCGACGAACCTACCGGCAACCTCGACACGGTCAACGGCGAGCGCATCATCGACCTGCTGTTTGCGCTCCGCGCCGAGCGCCGCACCACGCTGGTACTCGCCACGCATGACGAGCGCCTGGCGCGGCGCTGCTCGCGCCAATTCGTGCTCGAAAACGGCACCCTGACGGCATGAACCCGGCCGCGCGGGCCTGGCTGTGGTTCCGGCGCGGCCTGCGCCGTGAACTGCGCCTGGCGCTCGCCACGTTGACGCTGGCCGCCGCAGTGACCAGCGGCATTGCCTTGTTCTCGGCCCAGCTCGAACAGACGGTGACCCAGGCGGCCGACAGCGCGCTGGGCGCGGATTTGGTGGTACGCGGCCACGACCCTCTGCCGTCGAAACTGGCCGCGCTGGCACACCGCCTTGGCCTCATCACGACAAGCGAAACGCGCTTCACAACCGTAAGCGTGGCCGGGGAAAAAATGAAACTGGCCAGTGTGCGCTCGGTCGCCGCGCCGTATCCGTTGCGCGGCTCGGTCGAATTGCGCGGCCAACCGGATGCCCCGGCAAGGAGCGTCACGGGCGTGCCCCCACCGGGATCGGTCTGGGCCAGTCCCGCACTGGTCGCTTCCCTGGGGCAATCCGTCGGCGGCACGCTGACGCTGGGTGGCAACCGATTCCGGATCGCCGCCCTGATCGTGCGCGCCCCGGGGGCCAGCCTCGACCTCACCGGCATCGCCCCGGTGCTGATCATGAACCGGACGGATCTCGCCGGAACCGGACTGGCCGGGACCCAGAGCCGCGTGCGCCACGAGCTGCTGCTCGCCGGTCCGCCCCAGGCGCTGCAGCGCTTCCGCACCCAATCCGCGCCCCTGTTGCCCGCCGGCGCATCACTGCGCGACATTCACGACGTCAGCCCGGGCCTGCGGGCGCCGCTCACCACCACCCTCGACTTCCTCCGGCTGGCGGCGCTGACCACCTTGCTGATCGCCGCGGCAGCCCTGGTGCAATGCGCCCGCCACTACCTCTCGCGCCAGCACCGCAGCGTGGCGATACTGAAAACGCTGGGAGCAGGCCGCGGCTCGGTGCGCGGCCTCTACACCCTGGAACTGCTCTACCTCGCCCTGGCCGCCAGCCTGGCCGGCGCCGCACTGGGTTGGGGACTCGCGCGGGGGTTCGCCGCCCTCGGCGCGTACTGGTTCCACCTGGACCTGACCCCGGCGCCACCCACGGCACTGCTCAGCGCGCCGATCACGGTCGCCCTGCTCGCCGCCGGCCTGTGGCTGGTGCCCATGCTCGATTTGCCCTCCACGCGTCCCGTGCAACTGCTGCGCGGTGAAGGCAACGGAGCGCGCCACGCCGGACTGCAGGTCGCGGCCGCGCTGCTCGCCCTGCTGGCGCTGCTTTTCACGCGCGGCACGAGCCGCATCGGCCTCACTTTCTGGACTCTCGCCGCCGGTGCCGGACTTGCCGCGGTGGTCGCGGGCATCGGCTACGGACTGATCCGCGTGATGGGCACGCCCTCGGCCCGGGTACGTCCCGCCTGGCGCTACGGCCTGAGCAGCCTGGCCCGCAACCGGGCGCGCAGCCTGGGCGAACTGCTCGCCTTCGGGCTCGTGCTCAGCGTTATCCTCCTGCTTACCGGGGTACGCCATGACCTCGTCACCACCTGGCGCGCACACCTGCCACCTACGGCGCCGGATCACTTCATAGTCAATATCCAGCCCGACCAGCGCACGCCCGTCGCCGACTTCCTCTCGCGTGCAACCGGGAAACAACCGCCCGTATACGCCATGGTCCGCGCCCGGCTCACCCGGATCGACGGGGTCGCGGTGGATCAGTGGGAAAAACGCATTCAGAGCCACCGCGGCCACGAGTTGCTGCAGCGCGAGCAGACGCTGAGCATGCGGGCGAAAGTCGGACCGGGCAACAACGTGGTGGCAGGCCGGTGGTGGCAGCCCGAAGATGCCGGGCACAACCTGGTATCGGCCGACGGCGATTGGGCCGATAGGCTCCAGGTAAAGCTCGGCGACACGCTCACGTTCGACGTGGCCGGACGCGCGCTGACGCTGCGCATTGCCAGCCTGCGCGACATCAAATGGCAGAGCTTCGAGCCCAACTTTTTCCTGGTTACCCCGCCCGGCACCCTCGACGCCTACCCCAAAACGTGGATCACGGCGGTACACGCCGGCGATAACGAGGCCGCCATGCTCAGTCTCCTGCAGCGCTTTCCCAACCTCACCATCATCAATGTCGGCACCATCCTTGATGCCGTCCAGAACTTGCTGCGCCACGCCGCGCTCGCGCTGGCCGCCATATTCGCCCTGGCCCTGGTCGCGGCGCTGCTGGTGCTGCTGGCCGCCTTGCAGTCGATCCGCGACGAGCGGATCCGGGAACTTGCCCTGCTGCGCGTACTCGGCGCCCGACGTCGTTTGCTGGTACTCACGCTGGCCACCGAATTCAGCACGCTGGGTGCCCTCGCCGGCCTGGCCGCCGGGGTGATCGCCGCCGTGACCGGATATGCGCTCGGGCGCTGGGTGCTGAACCTCGATGCGGGTTTCGATGCGTGGCTCGTGCTCGCCGGCGTACTCGCGGGCACGTTTGGAATCGGCCTTACCGGCCTCGTCGCCACCGTCGGACTCACCCGCATATCCCCGGTTCTTGCCCTCCGTCGCAGTCTGTAAAGGCAACCACGGAGCGCACAGAGATCACCGAGGGAGTGCGGCCATACGCGGCGGTGTACGTCTATGCCGTCGTGGCGAGTGGCGTTTAGGGCGAACCGAAATTATTATTCCCGGTGTGCTCTGCGATCTAAGAATGGGGACATTGTCGTCTCCCTCGCTCCGTGCACTCTGTGTGCTCCGTGGTCAGTTCCTTCGGCCCCGGATCCCGGTCTTTCATATTCGGTTAGCATGGGTTTTTCTTGACGACTCGCAGCCGTGCCGATCCCCTGGCTCCTGATCGATTTTGACAGCACGTTCGTCACCGTGGAATCGCTGGAACTGCTCGCGGAGATTTCGCTGCGCGAGCGTAACGTAGACGATCGCGAAGCCCGGCTCGCCGCCGTTCGCGACCTCACCCTGCGCGCCATGGCCGGCCGCCTGGCCTTCGCCGAGGCGCTGGCGCGCCGTTTCGAGTTGTTGCAGCCACGCGCGGAACAGTTGCCTGTATTGGTAAACGAACTCAGGACCCGCGTCTCGCCCTCCTTCCGTCGGCACGACGGATTCCTGCGGCGCAATGCCGGGCGCATCTACATCGTGAGCGCGGGTTTTCACGACTTCATCGCGCCCGTCGTGGGCGACTACGGCATTGCGCCGGAACACGTCCTGGCCAACCGCTTCATCCACCGGAGCGACGGTACACTCGATTTCGATGCCGACCATCCGCTTGCCGCCGACGGCGGCAAAATTGCCGTGGTAAAGGCACTCGGACTGAGCGGGCCGGCCGTGGCCATCGGCGACGGAATAAGCGATCTGGCGCTCGGCACCAGCGATGTGTGCACGGATTTCCTTGCCTATACCGAAACCGTGGAACGCCCCGAGGTGATCCGTAACGCCCGCCGCACGGCAGCGGATTTCGACGCGGTGCTCGCCGCCCTCGGCGCCGCCGAGCCGACGACATGAAGCGCGCGCTGTTGCTGGAAGGCATCCACCCGGTGGCCCGCGAGTCGCTGCAGGCAGCGGACTACGAGGTTGAGCTGCTCGCCAACAGCCCGTCGCCCGCGGAACTCACCAAGCGCCTGCGCGATGTCGAACTGCTGGGCATCCGCTCCAAGACCCATGTCACGGAGGAGCTGCTCGCCGGCGCGCCGAAACTGCTCGCCGTGGGAGCATTCTGCATCGGCACCAACCAGATCGACCTGCCGGCCTGCACGCGCCACGGCGTCGGTGTGTTCAACGCACCGTTCAGCAACACACGCTCGGTCGCCGAACTGGCGCTGGCCGAGATCATCCTGCTGCTGCGAAACCTGCCCGACAAGATACGCGCCATGCACGCCGGTCACTGGGTGAAGTCGGCCGCCTGCAGTCACGAGGTGCGCGGCAAGTCGCTGGGCATCGTCGGCTACGGCAAGATCGGCATGCAGTTATCGATACTCGCCGAAGCTCTCGGCATGCAGGTGTTCTACTACGACCGTGTGCAACGCCTGGCGTTAGGAAACGCCGTGCGCATCCCGACCCTGGAAGGGTTGTTGAAACGTTGCGACATAGTCAGCCTGCACGTGGACGGCCGTGAGAGCAATCACAACCTCATCGGTGCCGCCGCGCTGGAACGGATGAAACCCGGCGCCATCCTGCTGAACCTGAGCCGCGGCTCCGTGGTCGATCTGGCGGCCTTGTCGGCAGCACTCGAATCGGGCCGGCTGGGCGGTGCGGCACTGGACGTGTATCCCGAGGAACCCGCGGCCAAGGATGCGCCCTTCGCCTGTGAGTTGTCCGCTCGCGCCAATGTCATCATGACACCGCACATCGGCGGCAGCACCGAGGAAGCGCAGTTCGACATCGCCGAATACGTCACTGCCCGCCTCGCCGCCTACGCCGGCAGCGGAGCCTCAACCGGCAGCGTCAATATTCCCGAGCTGGCCCCGGAGCACGTGGCCCACGCCAGCCGCCTGGTTCACCTGCATGAGAACGTGCCGGGCATGCTGGCCGCCATCAACCGCGTGCTCGCCGACCACGGGCTCAATATATTGAGCCAGCACCTGGGCACGAACAGCGAAGTCGGCTACGCCCTGACCGACATCGACGGCACACTCCCGGACGCGGCGCTTGATACGTTGCGCCGGCTGGAGCATACCTTGCGCTGCCACCAACTCCCGTCGCGGAAAGTCTAGCCAGATATCGGAGTGCCGAAGCGGCTTCGTCCCCGATAATCCGAAAGGCAACCACAGAGATCACAGAGCACACGGAGCAAATGGATGTTCCGGTGCGTCCCTCCGTACAACAGTGTGCGCTCTGTGGTAAGTCCTTTCTTCCCGGGTCCCGAATATGCTCAGAACCAGCCGAGGATGGTGTCGCGGATTTTGGCCCACAGGCCACCGGAGCCGACTGCAGCTTGTGCCACCAGCGGCGCGGAAGTCACTTCCTTGCCGGTGGGATCGGTGACCGTCACCTTGCCCAGTACCTCACCCGCCTTGACCGGCGCGGGTGCCTTGCTCTTGATCTGCGTGTTGATCTTGAGTTCGTTGAAATGCCCGCGGGCCGCCGTGACGTAAACCGGTTTGGCCGGCCCCACGTTCACGTACTTGTCCGCGCCCTTCCACACTCGCACCTTGCCGAGCACCTTGCCCCCGGCGTAAAGCTGATGGGTTTCATAGAAACGGAAACCGTAGTCGAGGAGCGATTCCGACACCTGGGCGAGGTGACGGTAATTGGCCATGTCGTCCTTGGAATGCCCCGGCACGCCCATCACCACGGCGATCATGCGCTGCGCGCCCTGCTTGGCCGAAGACGCCAGGCAATAGCCGGCGTTGGTGGTAAACCCGGTCTTCAACCCGTCGGAACTCGGATTCAGCCACAACAGCTTGTTCCAGTTGTACTGATGGATCTTGTTCCAGGTGAATTCCTTCTCCGAGAAGTAGTGATAGTACTGGGGAAAGTCCCGGATCAGGGCACGCGAAAGCTTGGCGAGATCGAGCGCGGACGTCCGGTCGCGCGGGTCCAGGCCCGCCGGATCGAAATACCGGCTGTCGTGCAGGCCCAGCGTCTTGGCATTGGCGTTCATCATGTTGACGAACCCCGCCTCGGTCCCCCCCACGCCCTCGGCGAGAGTCATCGCGGCATCGTTGCCGGATGGAATCAGCATGCCCTGCAGCAGCTCGTTGACGCTCACCTTGCTGCCCGGCTTGAGGAACATGCGCGAGCCGATCTGCTTCCATGCCTTTTTGCTCACCCCGAACTTGGTGTCGAGGCTGATGCGGCCGGACTCCAGGTCCTGGAACACCACATAGGCCGTCATCAGTTTGGTGGTGCTGGCCGGCTCGCGGGCGGCTGTATCGTCCTTGGCAGCCAGCACGCGGCCGGTCTGGAAGTCCATCAGCACGTAGGAAGCGGCGTCCACGGGCGGCGCCGGCGGCACGGGCACTGCCGCCAGCGCCTGGGCGCCGGCGAGCAAGGCGGCAAAAAACAGCGAAACACGCAGCATCCTGATTGTCCATGTCCTCCAGAATGTGTTCATTGTACCGATCTCTTCCCTGCTTGCGCTATGCTGATGGCCTGCATTGACGCCCCGTCGAATCGATGGCTTTACGGAACTCGACTCAGCGCTGGGGCAGCGTTGCCCAACTCCTGCACTGGAGCGTGGCCGCGCTGATCTTCGCGCTCATGGCGCTGGGCTGGCTGGCTGTATTGAGCCCGCTATCGCCCGGTAAAATCACCCTTTTCTACTGGCACAAGTCGCTGGGCATGCTCGTGCTTGCCCTGGTGCTCGTACGCCTCGGCTGGCGGGCCGGCAATCCGCCGCCCGATATGCCCGCGGATTTACCGCGCTGGGAGCCGGCGCTCGCGCGGGCCACCCACGTTTTCCTGTACATCCTGATCATACTGATGCCGGTCTCCGGCTGGCTGATCAATTCCGCGGCCGGCATCCCCTTCAAGGTTTTCTGGGTGATGCCGCTGCCGGCCATCGCGCCGGTATCCAGTGCCCTCGAGCACATCTTCGAGCTTGTGCACCTGGCCGTCTTCTGGGCGCTCGCGGTCGTGCTGGTCGGCCATATCGGCGCTTCCCTGCGCCACCATTTCCTGCTGCACAATACGATTTTGCGCCGTATGCTGCCCTTTACGAGAGACAGGAGACCCGGATCATGAAACGATTCCTGCTGCTTTTACTGCTGATGCCGTTGACGGCTCCGGCAATGGCGGCCCCGACGGCCTGGCATTCCCTTGCCGACTCCAGTTCGATCGACTGGACGGCCAGCTGGCAAGGCACGCCGGTCAAGGGCCAGTTCGAGCGCTTCACGGTCACCGGGCATCTCGATGCCTCACACCCGGCGGACGGCACTTTGAAGCTGGTGGTCGAAACCGCAAGCATCAGTGCCTCCAGTTCCGATGTCACCCGCGCCCTCCACGGTGCGCAGTGGTTCGGTGTGGCTGAGTTCCCTAAGGCGCTTTTTACAGGCACTCTGGAAGGCGAACCCCGGGCGATGGCCCTGCAGGGCAGCCTTCGGATCAAGGACCAGGAAAAGAAACTTTCGCTCCCCATTACCCTGACCCGCCAGCATGATGATTTGCGCTTGCAGGGGGATTTCACGCTCAATAGAACCGACTTCGGCATCGGCACGGGACAATGGAAAAGCGGTTCGATGATCGCCACCGAGGTTCACGTCCACTTTTCCATCCTGCTGGTCCCGGGCGAACCCGGCTGAGCGTGCATTCGTTCCGCCCACTGCGCACATGCGGCCTGGCCGGAGCGCTTTGCCTGCTCGCCGCGTGCGCCGGCCACTCCACGAAACCGGCACCGGTCACGCAGGCCGCGCCGCCGCCGCTGACGGCACCCTATGCCGCAGCAGCTCGCGCCGGCGCCGAAGTCTATCGCCTGGACGCCGGCGACTCGTATGTCCGGGTCCTGGTCGACAAGGCTGGTCCGCTGTCGGGACTGGGCCACCGTCACGTCATTACCGTCGCCGAACTCCGCGGCTTTGCAAAGCTTGATGGAAACGGTCACGGACAGGCCGATCTGCGCTTTCCGGTGACGGCACTCACCGTCGATCCGGCCGCGGCGAAGAAAATTTATCCTGATTTCAAATCCCCCAGCGAGGAGGATATCGTCGGGACCCGCAAACACATGCTCGGACCGGTGCTCGACAGCAGCCGCTATCCCCGGGTGCTTCTGCACGTCCAGGGCACGCTCGACGGATCGGCGACCGGCTTGGCGGTGACAATTTCGCTGCACGGCATCCGACGCACGATACACGTGGCAGGCAGTCTCACCCGCAACGGGCCGAGGCTGGAGGCTGATGGCGAATTCCCCGTTAAACAGAGTGATTTCGATATCACGCCCTACTCGATCATGATGGGGGCGCTACGGGTTAGAAATACGATCCGGATTCGGTATCATTTGATCTTCAGCACCTGGTGCGCCGCTTCATCCTCCAGCAAGGTACCGACATGTTGAATTCCGCCCTAGAGGTAGCCGATCACGCCCGTCGATTTTCCGAACACCGCCGCGTGCAGGTCCCCGAGATTCTGGACAACGCCTACGCGGAAGCCCTGGAACACTGCCTCAAGACCGAGGTTCCCTGGGGGCTGTCCGTCCTGGAAAACGGCGAAGGTCGGACCTTCAAGGCAGAAGAACTGCAGCAGATGCAGCGTGCCGACTGGCAGAAACTGATGCGCGATGTCCAACGCAGCGCCCGCGAAGGCTATCAATTCCTGTTCAACTCATATCAGATCGTCACCGCATGGAAGGAAAAACGGGATCCGCACCTGATGTTGCATGCGTTCTTCGAATTCATGAATAGCGCGCCGGTGCTGGAATTCGCGCGCGCCGTCACGGGCTGCAACGACATCGTCAAGGCCGACGCGCAGGCCACCCGCTATCTGCCGGGCCACTTCCTGCGCCGACACAACGATTTCGGTCAGCAAAGCGCGACCGATACCCGCCTTGCCGCCTACGTGCTCAACCTGAGTCGCGACTGGCACGCGGACTGGGGCGGACAGCTTCAGTTCATTGACGAGGCCGATTACGTGACAGAGAGCTGGGTGCCTCGTTTCAATTGCCTCTCCTTGTTCAAAGTACCTGCATGGCATTGCGTGAGCTGCGTCGCACCGTACGCAACCGTACCTCGTCTGGCGATTACCGGATGGTTCCGGTCGCACTGATGCCGGATCGGGCGATCCGGGTCATGCCCGGGTAGCGGGAATCTCGCCGCGGCCGATACCGTAATAGGTGAAACCCAGGCGACGCAGGTAAACCGGATCATAGAGATTGCGGCCATCAAAAATAACCGGTGCGGAAAGGCGCTCACGCAACGCAGAAAAATCGGGACTGCGAAACACCCGCCATTCGGTGATCACGACCAGGGCATCCGCTCCGTCCAGCACCGATTCGGGATGATCCACCAGGCGCAAATCCTCGCGCTCACCGTAAATCCTGCGCGTAGCCTCCATCGCCGCCGGATCATAGGCGCTGACCTTGGCGCCCGCTTCCCACAAGGCTTCGAGGAGACTCAGGCTGGGCGCCTCGCGCATGTCGTCGGTCTGGGGTTTGAAGGCCAGCCCCCACAGGGCAAAACGCTTGCCTTGCAACTTGTCGTCGTAGTGCGCCCGGATTTTCTCGAACAGTACGTGTTTCTGCCGATTGTTGACGGCTTCGACCGCGCCCAGAAGCTCGGGGTCGAAACCCGCTTCCCGCGCTGTCGCCGCCAGCGCCCGCACGTCCTTGGGAAAACACGAACCGCCATACCCCGCACCCGCATAGATGAAATGCCAGCCGATGCGCGGGTCGGAACCGATACCCCGGCGTACCGATTCGATATCGGCACCAACGCGTTCCGCCACCGCAGCTATTTCGTTCATGAAACTGATCTTGGTGGCCAGCAGCGAATTGGCCGCGTACTTGGCCAGTTCCGCGGAACGCGTATCAAGCTCCAGCAGACGATCGTGATTGCGATTGAACGGCGCATACAAGGCGCGCAAGGTGGTAATCGAATCCTCGTTCTCGGTGCCGATAATAATACGGTCCGGGCGATTGAAATCATCTATCGCCGCCCCTTCCTTCAAAAACTCGGGGTTGGACACCACGTCGAATTCGACGCGTTCTCCGCGTCTTTCCAGTTCACCGGCAATCACGGCGCGCACCTTGTCGGCGGTACCCACCGGGACCGTGGACTTGTTGACTACGATCACCGGATGATCGATCGATTCCCCGATGGTACGGGCCACGGCCAGCACGTGGCTCAGGTCGGCCGATCCGTCTTCGCCGGGTGGCGTCCCCACGGCAATGAAAATGATATCTCCGTGGGCCACGGCTTCCGCGGCGTCGGTGGTAAAGCGCAATCGTTCTCCCTCACGGTTGCGCTCGATGATATCGTCGAGCCCCGGTTCGAAAATCGGCACCTCCCCCGCGTTAAGGCGGGCCACCTTGGCACCGTCCACATCGGCACACAACACATGGTTGCCGACATTGGCCAGACAGGCGCCCGTGACCAGGCCAACGTACCCCGAACCGAAAATACTGACTTTCATTGCAAAATCCTATTGCAGGGAAACACGAGATACCTCAGAACGCGAGGCGGAGTGCCGCCGACAGGGTGTTGACCTGGCGGTTATGATCGTCCATCACGCGCAGGGACACCGGGCCCAGGGCGAAGACCGCACCGAACTTCAGCCCCCAGGGAACGCTGCCGAATTCCGGGTGGAAATCGGTATACAACTCACCATCGAGACCGAACCAGTTGGTCAGGCTCGCGCGCATGCCATAGGCAAATTGCCAGTAATAGCTGCGCCCGGGGCGGGAATTGCCCGAGGCAATATCCCGGTAGAACCCGCCGCGCAGGTAAGCCGATATCTTGCCCTGGGTCTGCGCATAACCGAGACCGATCCCGGTATGGTAGAGATTACCGCCCTTGTCGAAATCGAGGCGATCGAAGTCCCCATAGACAAAGGCATTCTGACCGAACTGGAAGGCCCCCTCGAGGCCATTTCCCCTGGCTGTCTCCCCGAAATAGCTCGAGCTGCCGAGTTGGCTGTGTTGCACCTGGATGTAGGAATAATCGCTGATCCCGGCAGGATCCGCGGCCTGGGTCGTCGCGCCGCGTGCGGTCGAGGCCATAACCAGTAAGCCCGCCGCGGCAAACACCACGAGTCTTGATTTCATGTCCGGCACCTGCTCAGTCAAAAATGATCAAATAAACGCCCAGACGCAGACAAACCCGACCGCGACGAGCACTGCCGCATATGGTAACGCCATCCACATCATGCGGCCGTAGGAAAGACGCAGCAACGGCGCCAGCGGTGAAGCCAACAGGAACAGGAAGGCCGCCTGGCCGTTGGGCGTGGCGATACTCGGGATATTGGTGCCCGTATTGATCGCCACCAGCAATCGCTGGAAATCGGCCGGGGACAACTGCCCGGTGGCGAGCGCGTGATTCGCCTGGTGCAGAAACACGCTGGCGACGAAAACATTGTCGCTTACGGCGGACAACCCGCCGTTCACGAGATAGAACACCGGCGCCAGTAAACCGCCCTTCAGCGCCATCACGTCGTGAGCGATGGGCGTGAACAGGTGCTGGGACTCGATCACGGCGACGACAGCGAAAAACACAACGAGCAAACTGGCGAAGGGCAACGCCTCGAGAAAAGCCGGCGCATAATCATGCTCGCTTCGCGCGCCGGTAAAGGCCCCGGCGAGAATGATGACGCAGAGTCCGATCAATCCGATTTCGGCCACGTGGAAGGCGAGAGCCAGCACCAACAGCACCGCCACGGTCGCCTGGACACCCAGGCGGATACGAGTCCTCAAATCTGCCGGCGGCGTCTCATGACGCTGGGCTTCAAGCGTGGCGCGTGCAGCGGGCGGCAGCGGCTCCCCGTAACCGAACAACTGCCAGCGCTCCACGGCCAGGCAACACAGCACGCCCACGGCGAGTACCGGGACGGTCACTGCCGACATATGCAGAAAGAAGTCCACGAAGTGCCAATCGCCCGCCTTCGCGATCAACAGGTTCTGCGGCTCTCCCACCAGTGTCATGACCCCGCCCAGCGCGCTGCCGATGGCTGCCTGCATCACGAGTCCGGCGAGCCAGCGCTCGAAACCCTCGCGGGCCTCGTTATCGAACAGGTTCAGGCGGTCTTCAATCGTGCGATGCACGCCCAGAGCCACAGTAATGACCACGGCCATGACGGTAAGCGCATCGAGAAAGGCCGAAAGCAGCGCGGCCACGATGAAAAAAGCCAATGCGAGCCATACGCGATTGCGCACACCCAGCACCAGCGCGAGAAAGCCCCGGGCAATCAGGTCGCGCAGGAAATAGATCCCCGCCACCATGAACATCAGCAGCAGGAGCACCGGGAAGTTGGCACTGACCTCGTTGTATACGCCGGCGGGTGTGGCCAGCCCCAATAACACCGCTTCCAGCGCCAGCAAGCCGCCAGGTGCCAGCGGATAGCAGGCCAGCGACATCGTAAGCACACCCAGGAACTCGAGCACCAGCGCCCATCCCGCCACGAACGGACCAATCGTGAAATAGAGGATCGGATTGAACGCCAGGGCGGCCAATATTGCCGCCTTGTACCAGCCGGGCGCCTTGCCCAGAAAATCACGTCCCAGCGCGCCGGCCCACTCTCTCATCGGCAAGTTGGCCGGATCCCGCCGTGGAGGACCGCGTCGAATACCCGGACCAGGCGGTATCGGCCCGCCGGAAACGCAGGCATCAAAGCTCCCCCGTCTCCGGGTTCGGGCCGGGTACGAGAAGGCCCAGGCGGCCCGCTACCCACTTGGCCGTTGTTGCCTGCAGGATGATCGTGATCAGAATCGCCATGAAGATGATGGCTGCCAGCACGTCGGCGTGCGGCGCATGGGCGCCCACCAGGATGCTCGCCAGCGCGCCGGGGATGACGCCGGTTTCACGGGTCCAGGCAATGAATACCAGTTCCCGCCAGGTCCACTTTGCTCGGCGATCGGGGACCGTGCTCGCAAGCACCGTCAACGGCCGGGCTATGAGCATGAACACCGCCACGACCAACAAACCCTGCCACCAGTACTGGGCAATCAGTTCCAGTTTGACCTGCGAACCCAGCAGGATGAAGATGAACATGCGCGATATGAGCGAGGTGGTTCCCACGAAATCCTCGAACCTCGACTCGTCCCCCGGACGCATGCGCAACCCGAAGTAGCTCATGTTGCCCATCACCAGGCCGGCGATGAAGGCCGCCATGAAACCGCTGGCATGCAGGTTGGCCGCACCGAGATAGCCGCCGACCACGGCAATCAGCGTGATCAGGGGCAAGTATTCCATCAGGAACCCGTAGCGCTCGTGCGCCACCAGGAAGGACGCGAGATAGCCGAGTATGAGGCCGACGCCAATGCCGACCCCGGCTTCCAGCAGCAAGTCGATCACGTCCTTGCCGAAGGCGATGTGGCCGCTGCCGGCACCGCCCAGGGCCAGGGCGAGAAAGACGAACGTGATGATCGCGCCCATCGGATCGTTGAATGCCGATTCGCTTACCACGAACTGCGCAACCTTGTCCCGCACGTGGACCTGCTTGAATACCGGCACCAGGGTGGCCGGATCGGTCGCCGCCATGGCCGCACCCAGCAACAACCCCACCGTGACCGGGATACCCAGGATCCAATGCGCCGCGATACCGGTAACGAACATGGTGATGAGCACGCCCAGCGTCACGATGATGGTCAGCGAAATCCAGATTTTTCCCAGCACCTTGAAGTGCAGGGTCGCACCGCCGTCGAACAGGATATAGCTGGCGGTGAAGATGATGATCGTCCAGGAAAGAGTTGAGGTGGCCGGGATATTGAGCCAGCCCAGAGCCTGCGGCCCGAGCGCGATGCCCGCAAGCAAGAACAGGACGATGTCGGGGATCTTGAGGTTGCGCGCGATATACCCCAGAAGCGAACCCGCCGCCAGGATGATACCGGCTGCCAGCAACACATGTTCCGCCCGGATTTCCGAAACGATTTCCATGCAAACTCCTTGTTGGTTTTCCTGTAAAGAGCGACCCGGCCCGTGCGGATCGCATACTAACTGTCGGCGATTTTATCCCACAGGCAACGTCCCGCCTTCTCCCGGATCACCGCCAGTCGTGCCTGGTGAGCGGTCCTTTCCTCCGGGCTCACGGCGACCGCCGGCAACGGCCCCCGCCGCGTACTCGACCGGCTGACATCGAGCGCCGCCCCAGCCTTGCTGCGCGCCTCCAGCCCCAGTGCAACCTGGCCGCCGGTCATGGACAGATATACCTCGGCCAGCAACTGCGCATCCAGCAGCGCGCCATGGTACTCACGTCCGCTGTTATCCACGTTCAATCGCCGGCACAAGGCATCCAGGCTGTTGGCCTGCCCGGGGTAGGTGTCCCGGGCCAGCAACAGCGTGTCGAGTACCGTGGCCCACTCGCCCACCGATCCGTGCGCGGCATCGAGCCGTTTGTATTCGGCGTCCAGGAAGCCCACGTCGAAAGGCGCGTTGTGAATGATCAGTTCGGAATCGGCAATGAACTCACGCAACTCGTCGGCTACTTCCGCAAACAGCGGCGCATCCGCCAGCTGCTCGCTGGTTATCCCGTGCACATCCTGGGCGCCGGCCTCGATCTCGCGCTGGGGATTGATGTAGCGGTGCAGGGTGCGTCCGGTATAGGCGCGATCGTCAAGCTCCACGCATCCCACTTCGATAATGCGGTGGCCGGCCTCGGCATTGAGGCCGGTTGTTTCGGTATCGAGCACGACCCGGCGCACGGCTCAACCCGCTATCGAGCCGGCGGCAACACGCTCGGCCGCCGTCCGCGCCAGTTCATCCGCGCGTTCGTTGCCCGGGACGCCGGTATGCCCCCGTACCCATTCCCAATGAATGCGATGCGGTGCCGCGGCCGCCACCAGTTGCTCCCACAGATCCCGGTTCTCCACGGCCTTGCCGGACGCCGTCCGCCAGCCCTTGCGCTGCCACCGGGGCAGCCACTCGGTCATGCCCTGCAGGACATAGCGCGAATCGGTGTAAAGCACCACCTCGCATGCCCGGCGCAGCGCATTCAGCGCCTCGATTGCAGCCGTCAACTCCATGCGGTTGTTGGTCGTCGCGGCCTCGGCACCGCTCAACTCACGCCGATGTCCGCCGGATTCGAGAATCGCCGCCCAGCCCCCCGGGCCGGGATTGCCCAGGCAAGCCCCGTCGGTATGGATTTCAACCCGCACGGCCCGCCCCCGGAACTTCCAGCGAACGGCGTGCCTTCTTCTGCCGATTCCAGGCCGGACGCAACAGCAGGGTGCCCGGCATCCGGCGGCGTGCCACAGCCAGATAGACCCCATGCCGTGTCCCGCTCCCCGCCTTCAGGCCACGCGCATACTCCCAGCTCAAGCCATGACGCGCGGTCAGCACACGCAAGCGCCACACGCCCAGCGGTGGCGTCCGGCTGCGCAGCCACTCGCTACCCTGCCAGACCCTGCAGCCGACGACCACGAGGCGTCCCTCGGGCCGCAGTACCCGGGCGGCTTCCGCCACCCATGCGCTGCGTGGACCGGCCCCATCCATGCTGTGCATCATCAACACCAGATCCACGCTCTCGCTGAGCAACGGCAGAGCCTCGAGACGAGCCCGGATATGGGCTTCCGGTTCGACCGGATCCAGACAAAATACATCGGTGAAGCGAGCAGGCGGGACGCCGCTGTGGGCACAGGCCCCGATCTGCACGGCCACGCGCCCGGCAAGCGTAGACAACAGTGTCTGCAGCGCCTGCGCTTCTGCCTGCAAACGGGAATCCGTGCCTGCGTCGAGAGTCGTCATGCCATGTGCCAAACCGCTATTCCGTATTCGCATTGTAGCCTGCCGACGCAAGCACCCCGAAGCCGGCTTCGCTGCCTCGAAGCGTTCCGAAAAGCCGGAGCGGCAGGGTGGCGCGTGTATTTGATCATTGGCAACGCTCTACACTAATATCGCCGTATGTTGACGATAACGCCACTGCCCGCTTTCAGCGACAACTACATATGGGCCTTGCACGTGGACGATCAGGCCGTGGTGGTCGATCCCGGCGAGGCCGCTCCCGTCGAACGCTGGCTTGCCGCGGAAGGTTTGAACCTGGCCGCCATCCTCATCACCCACCACCATGCCGACCATGTCGGGGGGGTTGCCGCCCTCAAGCGGGCCCACCGGGTGCCGGTTTTCGGACCGGCCGGCGGACATATCCGAGGCATCGACAAGGCATTGGGCGAGGGCGATCACGTTACGCCCGCCCCCGGTTTCCCCGATTTCGAGGTGCTGGAGGTCCCCGGCCACACGCTGGATCATATCGCCTACTATGGGGGAAACCTGCTTTTTTGCGGGGATACGCTGTTTTCCGGGGGCTGCGGACGGCTGTTTGAAGGCACTGCAGAGCAGTTGCACCGCTCGCTGTCCCGTCTCGCCGCATTACCCGCCACGACGCGGGTTTACGCCGCCCACGAATATACCGCCTCCAACCTGCGCTTCGGCCGTGCCGTGCTGCCGCAGGATGTGAAACTTGAAAAAGCCTTGGCAAATACCTTAAAAATAAGGGAGAATGGGAATGTAACATTGCCGTCATCGGTAGGCAGAGAGCGTGAAATCAACGTTTTCCTGCGTGCCGGCGAAGAGGCAGTGCGATCCGCGGCGGAACTGCGCAGCGGCAAGGGGCTGGCCAGCGAGGCAAGGGTATTTGCGGTGCTGCGCCAGTGGAAGGATCAATTTTAGTGGTCACAGACCAGGTAACAGGATGAGAATGCATACATTGCGGGGGCCTTTAACCGCTCTCACCCTTAGTTCATTGGCCATGTTCGCCGGTTGCGCCATGTTCTCGGGCAAGGCGCCCGCCGGAGCCACATCGTCCGCGGCAACCGCCGCAGTCGACAGCACCACGGTCGCAAGCGCGGCCAGCGCCATCGCGGCTGAGCCCGCTCCACCCGAAGCCACCAGCACCGCCCCGATCATCACCTTCGAACCCATATACAACCCGCCGTCCCCGCCCGACAATCTGTGGGTCGTGCTGCGCAACAATTTCACGTTGCCCGACGGCAACGAGCACCGCGTCGAAGTGCAGCTCGACTGGTACCGCAAGCACCCCGGATACATGATCCGCACCGCTACGCGCGCCCAGCCCTACCTGTATTACATCGTCCAGCAACTCAAGAAGCGCAACATGCCCCTCGACCTGGCGCTGCTGCCGATCGTCGAATCCGCCTATGATCCCTTTGCCTATTCCAACGGCCGGGCGGCGGGCCTGTGGCAGTTCATCCCCTCCACCGGGCGCCTGTACGGGCTGCACCAGAACTGGTGGTATGACGGGCGACGCGACATCGTGGGCTCTACCAATGCCGCACTCGATTACCTGCAGAGCCTGCACGACCAGTTCGACAGCTGGCTGCTCGCCCTGGCCGCCTACAATTCCGGGGGCGGCACGGTCGAGCGGGCCGTCCGCTACAACCAGCGCCACGGCCGGCCGACGGATTTCTGGCACCTCAACCTGCCGCGCCAGACCCGGGCCTATGTGCCGCGCCTGCTCGCAGTGCGCGACCTCGTGGCGAACTGCTCAAAGTACGACATCACCCTGCCGGTCGTTCCCAATTCACCCTACCTGGCCCATGTTCCCCTCGATGGCCAGATCGACCTCGCCGTGGCCGCCAACCTGGTCGGCATCAGCCTCAAGCAGATGTATCTGCTCAATCCCGGCTACAACCGCTGGGCCACGCCGCCCGACGACTCGGTCACACTGCTGATACCGACCGATCGTAAAGACGATTTCATGAACAAGCTCGACACCATGAAAAAACAGATCGAAGTTCAGTGGGTCGGGCACCGCATACGCTCCGGCGAAAGCCTCGGAGTACTCGCACGTCACTACCACACCACGATAGCCCAACTGAAACATCGCAACGGACTGCACGGCACCATGATTCGTGCCGGCCACATACTCATGGTGCCCTCGGCCAACAAGCACTACACCCGATATGTGCTCTCCCAGCCCATGCGCGTCGCCGAAACCCAGCACCAGCGCCACGGCTCCAGCAAGGTGGTGGTCCGGGTGCATGCCGGTGATACCTTGTGGGGACTATCCCGCCTGTATCACGTGAGTATCGCCCACATCGCGGACTGGAACGGCATGGCGCCGCACGATACGCTGCACGTCGGACAGAAACTGGTGATCTGGCGTCCGGCGGGCAGTCAGCCGATCGCCTCCAGGAGCAAGCGCTACCCGGTCAGCGCGTTGCGCCGCATCCACTACGTTGTGCGCAGCGGCGACTCCCTGTCCTCGATCTCCGATCACTTCAACGTATCGCTGCACAAGCTGGCACGGTGGAATGCGCTCACGCGCTCGAGCATACTGCATCCCGGACAGCAGCTGACGCTGTTCGTCGATGTCCGCAACCAATTCTGAAGGATTTCCCGCATCATGAGTTTTCTCAAAGGCAAACGTGCCCTTATCGTCGGCCTCGCCAGTAATCGTTCCATCGCCTGGGGTATCGCCCGCGCCATGCACCGGGAAGGGGCGCAACTCGCCTTCAGTTACCAGGGCGAGAAGCTGGCTGCGAGAGCACAGGACATGGGCAAGGAACTCGGTACGGATGCCGTGTTCGAGTGCGACGTCAGCGAAGATGCGGCCATCGAGAAACTCATAGCCGACGCCGCCAAGGCCATGGGCGGCATCGACATCCTGGTCCACTCGGTCGGGTTCGCGCCGCGGGAAGCGTTGGCCGGCGGCTTCACCGAGTCCACGACCCGCGAGGCCTGGCGCATCGCCCAGGACATCAGTGCCTACAGCCTGGTCGCGCTCACCCGTGCGGCGCGTCCTCATCTGGCAAAGAACGGCGGCAGCGTGCTCACGCTGAGCTACCTTGGCGCCGTGCGCGCACTCCCCCACTACAACGTCATGGGCCCGGCCAAAGCCAGCCTGGAGGCGGCGGTCCGCTTCCTGGCACAGGACCTGGGGCACGAAGGCATCCGCGTCAACGCGATCTCCGCCGGCCCGATCAAGACCCTCGCGGCAGCCGGTATTGCCGGTTTTAGAAAAATGCTCGAGCACGTGGCAAACACCGCACCGCTCGGACGCAGTGTCAGTGCCGAGGAAGTGGGCGATGCGGCGGCATTCCTGTGCTCCGACCTGGCGCGCGGTATTACCGGCGAGACGCTCTATGTTGACGCCGGCTACCATTCGGTGGGAATGACACTGCCGGAGTAACATCTAAAGACGCCAGCTCCCCGATTCCGTAATCGGAAATGCCACTGCACGGTGGGGTTCGAATCGAGAAAATGCCAATCACGGCAACAAAATCAACGCTCTGGAAATTTGCCATTGAAGCGTAGCGAGCGAAGGCAGCTTGGACGCGCACAGCGCGCAGAAGCCGCAGTGTACATACCGGGTACATGAGGATTTAACCGGCGTGTTGCTCCCGAAGTCGGGATGATGGCGCAGGACAAGGGCTGCAGGACGCCGCTCTGGAGCGAAAGTCGTAGCCGTCCCTACGGCTTGAGTGAAGAGCAAGTGCTGCGGTGCCTGGACAAGCCAGCGCCCGGCTTCGGGGGTAAAACGCCGGTTCTCACCGGGCGCGTGCGAGAACCTACCCCGGGCGAATCCGTGACCGCGTTGCAGACCCGGCGCCGGGCCATCAAGGCGCAAGGCGCAGCGCGTAGCCGCCTACGGGCAAACCTTGCAACGCCGATGGCGCGGCGTCGGGACGCAACCCGAAGGGACGGGGCGGATGTCGCCCTTGGCTTTGTCGCTCCTCACTTATTGGGATTTACCCAACTGCTCTCGTCGCTTCGCGCCCTGAACGACATCCGTTCCGTCGCGGTCACGGATTAGCCCAGGTAGGTTCTGAGCCGAGCATAGTAGCTTCAACACCAAATTTGGCGGAGAGGGAGGGATTGATGGTGCGCATCCTGCGCACCACCCTGCGGGCGCGCTTCGCGCGTCAAAATCGGCTGTCCTGCCGATTTTTCGAACCCGATGTCATCTCTCTGTCCGGGGGTTCGAATCGAAATGACGGGAACCCCGCCAACCAACCCGACACTCTGGGAATTTGGCGTTGAAGCGTGGCGAGCGAAGTCCGGATTGGACGCACCCGGAGCGCAGAAACCGCAGTGTACTATCGGGTACATGAGGATTTCGAGCACCGGATGCGTTCAATCCGGCGAGCGTAGTAGCTTCAACGCCAAATTTGGCGGAGAGGGAGGGATTCGAACCCCCGGACGGTTTCCCGTCAACGGTTTTCAAGACCGCCGCTTTCGACCACTCAGCCACCTCTCCACGGTCACAGGCGGTTATCATAACGGGTCAAGCAGCCATTAGCCTGCCCCAGGCCCTATCCCCGCAGGAGTTTTGTCATGCCTAAGAACGAACGCCGCCAATCCGTCGCCATTCCCGCATTGGCCGGTCACCTGCGCAAGGTACTCAAGGAGGTTGGCGAGGATCCCGAACGTGAAGGCATAAAGACCACGCCCGAACGTGCGGCCAAGGCGTTGGCTTTCCTGACCCAGGGCTACGAGGGCAATCTCGAGGATGTGGTGCGCAATGCCATGTTTACGACGGCCAACGACGAGATGGTCATCCTCAAGGACATCGAACTGTTTTCACTATGCGAGCACCACATGCTGCCGTTTTTCGGCCGTGTGCACATCGGCTACCTGCCGGACGGCCAGGTGATCGGCGTGTCGAAACTGGCCCGGATCGTCGATCTCTATGCACGACGGCTGCAGATCCAGGAGCAACTGACCCAGCAGATTGCCCAGGCCATACTGGACGTAACGGGTGCCCGCGGCGTTGGGGTAATGGTCGAAGCCCGCCATCTATGCATGATGATGCGCGGCGTGGAAAAGCAGAACTCGATCATGAAAACCTCGATGATGCTCGGTTTGTTCCGCAGCAACGCGGCCACCCGTGGGGAATTCCTCAGCATGATCCAGGGTTGAGGTGCAGTTCCCGATCAGCTCGGTTCAATAGCATGCCAAGACCTTGAGATTATTAATGATTCTTAATCAGTATCTTGAACGCCAGACCGGGCACAAGCGCCGGCAGAAAACCAGTGCGTCCTCGCGTTCACCGTCGCGGCCGTTGGGGTAGTAGCCGCGGCGGCGACCGAATTCGCTAAACCTCATTTTCGCGTACAAACCACGGGCGACATGATTCGAGGGCCGCACTTCAAGGAACATGCATTCGGCTCCTTGCCGGCTGGCCTCGCGGCAGGCGAAATCCAACAGCGTTCGCCCCAGGCCACGGCGCTGACAGGCAGGATCGACGGCCAGGTTGAGCAGATGCGACTCGCCGGCTGCGATCGATACGATGGCATAACCCGAGAGCTTGCCATGAAGATCCGCACCCCAGCATGTGTAGCCTACGTTCAGGCAATCCTCGAAGATATTCCGGTTCCAACCCAGGTTTCGGTAGGCTTTATCCTCGATCGCGGCCAGGCTGTCGAGGTCGGCCGTGGCCAGTGCCCGCAGACGGGGCTCCTCCAGAGGCCTGACGGCACTCATCGGTCCCGCACCGCAACCCGGGACAGGGCCAGTTGCAGGTCCGCCCAGGCCTGGCGCTTGGCTGTTGGCGTG
>Ga0209919_1000395_pt1 | contig 22094 bp, 20 predicted proteins | sample SalPon2A_C_D2_MG_FD_185721 | JGI IMG/M metagenome (GOLD analysis project Ga0209919, IMG submission 185721) | Soil microbial communities from South San Francisco under conditions of wetland restoration - Salt Pond MetaG R2A_C_D2_MG (SPAdes)... | ecosystem: Environmental > Terrestrial > Soil >... | reverse complement strand
ATCTTATCGTGTTCAACCACAACTCGCACTTCCCTGCCGGCCTGTATTGCGTAAGTTTTGGCAACACCTTCAAACGATTTGGCAAGTGCTTCAAGGGTTTCCAGACGTTTTACATAACCTTCGAGAGGTTCCCTTCTTGCACCGGGACGAGCTCCACTAATAGCATCCGCTGCCTGAACCAGAGGAGCAATCGGGTGTTCCATTTCAATATCTTCGTGATGGGATCCAACCGCATTTACAACGATCGGATGTTCTTTAAATTTCTTCGTTAAGTCATAACCAAGAAGTGCGTGAGGACCTTCAATGCTTTTATCAACTGTCTTACCAACATCGTGTAAAAGTCCGGCACGTTTAGCCATTGTAACATCAAGTCCAACTTCAGCTGCCATTATTCCGGTTAAATAAGCAACCTCAACACTGTGTTGCAGAAGATTCTGTCCATAACTTGATCTGTATCTCATTCTACCAATATGTTTTATCAATTCAGTATGCATATTATGCAAACCAAGCTGAAGAATTGTATTTTCACCTTCTCTTAGTATTTCTTCTTCTAGTTCCTGTTTAACTTTCTCTACAACTTCTTCTATGCGGGCAGGATGAATTCTGCCATCAGAAATAAGTCTTTCAAGTGAAACCCTGGCAACTTCTCTTCTAAACTGATCAAATGATGAAAGGATTACTGCTTCCGGTGTATCATCTACTATAACATCAACACCTGTTGCAGCTTCGAAAGAACGAATGTTTCTTCCTTCCTTACCAATAATACGGCCTTTCATATCATCATTTTGTATTTGAACAACAGAAACAGTTGTTTCAATAGAATGGTCAGCAGCCGTTCTTTGTATTGCCTGAACAATAACCTTTTGCGCATCTCTCTTTGCTTCGGCTTTTGCCTGATCGTGAATTTCCTTAACAGTAACAGCCACATCAGTTTTTGCCTGAATAACCATATTTTCCATTAACATTCTTTTTGCTTCCTCAGAAGTAAGACCTGATACTTTTTCAAGTTTTTCATTCTGTTCAGCCTCAAGTTTATTAATTTCTTTTGTCTTAGCTTCAAGATTTCTTCGTGCTTCGGATATTTGCCTGTCTGATTCTTTGATCTCTTTTTCTTTTTTAATTACAAGATCAAATTTCTTTTCAATATTCTCTTCACGAATTCCTAATTGTTTTTCAAGGTTACTTATTTTTTGTCTTTTCTGGTTTACTTCATTATCAAATTCAACTTTTTTCTTGTACCATTCATCTTTTACTTCAAGTAATTTTTCACGTTTTGTATTATTTGCTTCTTTTTGGGCATCGGCAATAATTTGATTTGCTTTTTCTTCCGCTGAGAGAAGACTTTTTTTACCAATCTTTGAATTAAACAGCCAGCCCAAATAAAAGAACAGAACAACAAGAACCACAGCCATCGGTATTAGAATTAATATGTCTAAGTATACCGCCATTTTTCCTCCAAGTGTAGGGATGTATAAAATTTTAAACCGCCACTGCCAATCCGGTGATTCTAGAAAAACATCAATTCAGCCACAATGTGGGAACCAGCCCGAACGCTTTTTGCTTCCACCGTCAAAGGTCTAAAAAGACCATGAACCTGACAAGTCAGGTTGAGGCCTGCAATACACGCCGTAAGTCCAACTCCCGGTTGCTTATAAGTTAGTTTTTCATAATTATGCGGACTGACAGAGCGGAAATATTTTAGGAAGGGTCTGACATACTGGGCTCATTCAAAAGAAGCTTTATTTTCTTGACCTTATCAGTTGCCTGAATTAAAAATTCTCTGTTTTTATTCTTTTCTATAAATAAATCATAAGCAATATTCAGGCATGCAATAATAGCTATAGTCTGTGCTGGCTGATCAGGTAGCTCTTCCTTAGTTTCTTCCATCACCTTATTAACATATATAGCTAATTCTTTAGCGATATCTTCATTTTCAACTAATAAAGAATATTCTTTATCAAATATTTTTATTTTAAGCTTCTTTTTGTCAGTCATTTATGTCTTACCCGTCCAAATATCATTAAATAATATTAAGAACTTATATGATAATCTATCCGCGATATTAAATTCTGTAATTTAATCTTTAGAGTTTCAGTCTCCTTTGTGTTTAATAAATTAGATAACTTACCCTCCGACTCAGTCTTCACATTTTCTATCTCATCTTCCAGATTTACAATTTTTTGTGTTAAAATTGTAATATCTCTTTTTGCTTTATTAGCAAACTCTTCAAGTTCCTGGTTTGTACTCAAAAGGTCCTTGCATTTATTTGCAAGAACATTTGCCTGTGTTTCAATTGAATTTAAGTCATTAAGAAGTGCTTCATATTTAGCTGAATCGGGCAATTAATTACCTCTTAATTTTGCTTTAAATTTATTTGTAACTGCCATAATCAATTTATTAAATTCTTTTTCTACTTCATCTTCAGTCAGTGTTCTTTCACTTGAATAAAATTCTAATGTAAAAGCCAGGCTTTTTTTGTCATCACCCAAACTTTCATCTTCAAATAGATCAAAAAGATTTACAGATTTAAGTGTAGCTGAACCTTCAGATAAAATAAATTCCTGAACTTCACCGAATTTAACAGATTTGTCAAAAGTAAATGCGAAGTCTCTTATTACTTTAGGAAATCTTAATGGTTCAGAATAAGTTCTGTCTTTAATTTTAATCTTACTTAATTCCTCAAGATCAAATTCAAAACAATATACTTCCTGATCTATATCAAACTGTTTAAGAACATCATTTTTAACACTTCCACCTTGCCCGATTACCTTTTTACCAAATTTTTTGGTGATCTGTAAATCGAACTCAGTTTCTTCACTATGATAATAGGAATCATTTAAAACATTGTCAAGCAAAATCTTACGTTCAAAGCTCTTAAGTAATCCTTTCAGTGTATAAATATCAGAAGCCTTTTCATCCTGATTCCATTCATTTTGTAAATAATTGCCTGTCAAAACCAGGATAATTTTTTGATTTTCAGTAAAATCTTTGAATCCCTTAATTTTCCGATCGTTATTTTTATTAAAAGCGTCGCCAATTTCAAATAAAAGGAGATTCCTTTCTCCATATTTGATATTTTGTGAAACAACGTTTAAAGCTCCTGTTAATAAGGATGTTCTAAGACATTGCATATCGAGACTAAGGGGATTTTTCAAAGAAATTGGATTGCCTGAAATTGAGGCCAATTTTTCACTTTGTAAAGGATTATTAATCATCTCATAAAATCCAAGTGCATTTGCAGCCTGCCGAATTTTATCCGCAAACGCAGAAGCATCCTTTTTTTCGCCTAAGGTTATTGATATTCTGGAAACCGCCGGAATCTCGTCATATCCGTAAATTCTAGCAATTTCTTCTATCAGATCTATTTCCCTTTCAATATCTGGCCGGTAAGTAGGGACAGTAACATTAATTCCATCCTTAATTTCGTCGACAATCTCTATTCCGAGTTTCCTTAGAATTGAAATGATAGATTTTTCAGGGACAACATAACCAAGTATTTTTTCAACTCTCGAATAGCGTAATTTAATTTTTTTCTCTTTTATCTTCTTAGGATAAACATCTAACACACCTCCAAGAATTTCACCCCCTGCTAATTCCGCAATTAAATTAGCAGTTCTCTCAGCAGCATAAACTGTGTTTGAGGGATCAGTTCCTCGTTCAAAACGATATGAAGCATCTGTGCTGAGCCCCATTGCTTTGGCGGTTTTCCTGATACTGGAAGGATTAAAATATGCACTTTCTATTAATACATTTTTTGTGCTATCTGATATTTCAGAATTTTCTCCACCCATAACTCCGGCAACTGCTACAGGTTTTTCGGCATCACAGATCATCAAGCTGCCTACCGGTAATTTTCTTTCTTTCGAATCAAGTGTGGTGAATTTGGAGTCTTCTTTAGTGCTCCTTATAATTATTTTCTTTCCAGCCAATTGGTCAAGATCAAAAGCATGTAATGGCTGGCCGCATTCGTGCATTATAAAATTCGTGATATCAACAACATTATTCCTGGGACGCAAACCGATTTTGGTCAATTTATTTTTTAGCCAGGTTGGTGATTCTTTTATGGTAATATTTCTTACTACTTTAGCTGAATACCTTGGGCAATTTATTGTGTCTTCAATTACTACAGAGGCAGACTTTTTTACATCATTCGTTGATTTACCGGCTTTAATTTTAGGAGTTTTAACTTTACGTCCAAAGATTGCAGCTATATCGCGAGCTACTCCGATGTGTGATAAAGCATCAGAACGATTTGGCGTAATCCCAATTTCTAATATCGTATCATTTAATTCCAAGGCTTTAATAATAGATGTACCTGCTTCTAAACCGGAATCAAGTATCATAATACCATCGTGATTATCGCTCAACTCCAACTCGTCTTCCGCACAAATCATTCCATTTGATTCAGTTCCGCGAATTTTTGCTTTCCCAATTATAAAATTTCCTTTTGGAATAAGTGTACCGACTGGAGCAAAAACTACTTTTTGTCCGGCTTCCACATTCGGTGCGCCACAAACAACCTGTAAATCATCTTTGCCATCAAAAACAGTACACAGCGATAGCCTGTCTGCATTAGGATGTTCCTTCTTATCTTTTACAAAGCCAACAATAAAAGCTTTATATATTGAAGATTGATCAACATAATCCTCCACTTCCAGGCCTGCGTTGGTTAATTTGGAAATAATTTCCGATGAGGAAATCCCTTCTAAATCTATATAATCTTTTAACCAGTTAAGAGAAATTTTCAATTATCTTACTCCGAATCAAAACTGTTTGAGAAATCTAAGATCGTTTTCAAAAAATACGCGAATGTCTTCAATACCATATTTTAACATTGCAGTTCTTTCAATACCCATTCCAAATGCGTAGCCTGTATATTTTTCAGGATCATAACCAACGTGTTTAAAAACATTTGGATCCACCATTCCACACCCTAAAATTTCAAGCCATCCCGTATGCTTACACACCTTGCAACCTTTTCCGTGACAAAGGTAACAAGTAATATCCATTTCAGCACTTGGCTCGGTAAATGGGAAATAGCTGGCTCTGAATCGATACTTCAAATCTTCGCCATAGAATTGTTTGGCGAATGAAACAAGCGTTCCCTTTAATTCAGCAAAAGTAACATCCGTATCTACATATAATCCTTCAACCTGATGAAACATACAATAACTTCTTGCACTGACTGCCTCATTTCTATAAACTCTACCTGGCATTATTGCCCGCACCGGTGGTTTCTGTGATTCCATCAGCCTTACCTGCACAGGAGATGTGTGAGTTCTAAGCAGAAAATCATCGTTAACAAAAAATGTATCCTGCATATCTCTTGCTGGGTGATCGGGAGCAAAGTTCAAAGCTTCAAAGTTGTAATAATCGGATTCAAGTTCTGGGCCCTCAGATACAGAAAAACCAAGGCCTTTAAAGATTGATTTTATCTCATCAAGGGTCTGGGTGAGTAGGTGCCTGCTCCCAATTTGTCTTGGATTTCCAGGCAAGGAAATATCGACTTTGGATTCTTTAGCTGAAGTATTAGATTCAATCTTAGCTTTTAGTGAGTTAAATTCACTTTGAACATTGTTCCTAAATAAGTTAAGAGTTTTTCCTAAAGCAGGTTTTTGCTCTTTAGGAACATTCTTTAACTCATCAAAAAGAGAGGCAATCAACCCGTTTCTACTGAAGTATTTTATTCTAAATTCTTCAAGTTTATCCAGGTTATCAATAGTTTGGAAATCCGAATTGAAAGAGTCAGAGATATGTTTAATTTTTTCTTCAAGCATCAGGAATATCGGTTTAAATTTAAAGGAATACCCCCTGCCGGATCATACGCTTGTGCTCCGCAGGGGGTAAAAAATTAGTTCTGAGTAAACTTAACTAATTCAGCAAATGCAGTGGGGTTTTCCATTGCAAGGTTTGCAAGTACTTTTCTGTTTATTTCAATCCCTTTCACATCCAAAGCGTGAATCAGTCTTGAATAGGAAGTGCCGTTCTGCCTTGCCGCAGCATTGATACGAATGATCCATAGATTTCTGAATGTTCTTTTCTTAAGTTTTCTGTCTCTATATGCGTGAACAAGTCCTTTTTCAACGTGGTTCTTTGCTACAGTATAAACCTTACTGCGCGCGCCCCAGTATCCTTTTGCTTGTTTTAATACCTTTTTGCGTCTTTTGTGGGACGCAACTTTATTTTTTGAACGTGGCATTGTTCTATCCTTTTTGTTTTATTGTAACATTTTTATAACACGCTTTTGTTCTGCATCTGATACAAGAGTTGCGTGTCTTAATTTTCTCTTTCTTTTGGTGCTCTTAGAAGTAAGAATATGACTCCTAAAGGCTTTTTTCCTCTTGTATCTACCTGAAGCGGTCTTTTTAAATGTTTTTGAAGCGCCGCTATTGCTTTTCATTTTTGGCATGATATAACCTGCTTATTCCTTTTATTAATTATTCTTTTTAGTTTTATTTTTCGATGGAACCAATATTACGTTCATATTTCGCCCTTCCATCTTAATTGGGCTTTCAATTTTTGCAATGTCTTCTACTTTTTCAATGAATTTGTTCAGTAATTCTTCCCCTTGCTCGGTATATGCCATCTCTCTTCCCTTGAACATAACGGAGACCTTTACTTTGTTCCCTTCTTCAAGGAAATTGATGGCATGTTTCGCCTTAAATTCAAAATCGTGCACATCAGTATTCGGGTGAAGTCTGATTTCTTTTAATACAGAAACAGTCTGATTCTTTCTCTGTAATTTTTCTCTCTTTTGCTGTTCGTATCTGAATTTACCATAATCAATAATTTTGCAAACCGGTGGTTTGGCCTGTGGTGCTATTTCTATCAGATCCTGACCTCTTTCAGCGGCAACTTTTAAAGCATCTTTTACGGTAAATACTCCCAACTGGGAACCATCAACATCTATTACTCTCACTTGAGAAGCTCTTATCTCCTCATTAACCTTAACATTATCTTTTTGAGCGATTGACAACCTCACTAAATTGTTTTTTAAATTTTATTTTTAATAGTCTCTTTAATATTATTGATAAATTCTGACAAAGACAAAGCCCCCTGGTCTCCTTCTTTATGTTTTCTCACAGAGATATTACAGGCTTCTCTTTCTTTTTCACCAACAATAACCATGTATTTTATTTTCTGTGTTTCAGCTTCACGAATTTTATATCCAATTTTTTCATTCCTGTTATCCAGTTCCACACGGATACCCGCGTCTTTCATTGCCTGGTAAACTTCATTTCCGTAATCCGAGAAGTTCTGTGAAACAGGGATAACAACAGCCTGAACAGGTGCAAGCCAAAGCGGGAACTCACCGGCGTAATGTTCAATCAGAACGCCTATAAATCTCTCAAGCGAGCCGAAAGGTGCCCGGTGAATAACAACAGGTCTGTGTTTTTGTCCATCGCTGCCAACATATTGAAGATCGAATCTTTCAGGCATTATATAATCAATCTGAACGGTTCCAAGTTGCCATTGTCTTCCGAGAGCATCTTTAACCATAAAATCAATTTTGGGTCCGTAGAATGCAGCTTCACCTTCGGCGACTATATAATCCAGTTTCATTTCATCTGCTACTTCCTGAATATCTTTCTGGGCTCTTTCCCACAGATTAATATCGCCGCCGTATTTTTCAGTATCATCATCTCTGAAAGAAAGTTGTGTGGTAAAATTCTTAAAACCCATTTGCTGAAAAACTATCTGGATCAATTCAATTACATTACAAACTTCATCTTTAAGCTGGTCATCGCGAACAAAAATGTGAGAATCATCTACAGAAAAAGATCTTACCCTTGTAATTCCGTTAAGTTCTCCAGACTGTTCAAATCTGTAAACTGTACCAAATTCAGCATATCTTATCGGAAGATCTCTGTAGCTTCGCGGCTTGGATGCATAAATCTGAAAATGATGGGGGCAATTCATCGGTTTAAGAAGATATTCTTCTTTCCCATCTTCAAGCTTAATTGGAGGAAACTGACTGTCTTTATAATACGGGTAATGGCCGCTGGTTTTATAGAGATTTATATTTCCAATATGCGGCGTAATTACAGGCTCATATCCTCTTTTTCTCTGCTCATCACGCAAATAGTTTTCTAAAGTTTCCCTTAAAATTGTACCTTTAGGAAGCCAAATAGGTAACCCGCTACCTACTTCTCTGGAAATCATAAACAATTCAAGTTCTTTACCCAGTTTTCTGTGATCACGCTTTTTCGCTTCTTCAAGCATTGTGAGATATTCATCGAGCATTTTCTTTTTGGGAAAAGAAATTCCGTAAATTCTCTGGAGTTGCTTATTATTTTCATCACCCCGCCAGTATGACCCGGACACGCTTAATAATTTCACATATTTTATTTTACCAACAGAAGGAACATGAGGCCCCGTACACAAATCTGTGAATTTTCCTTCATGGTAAATGCTTATAGTTTCTTTAGTATCGTCCAGTCCATCAATTAATTCCAGCTTATATTCATCATCTTTTTCTTTGAAAAATTCAAATGCTTCGTTTTTTGATAATTCAACACGCTCAAAAGAATTATCTTCCTTTGAAATTTTTGCCATTTGATCTTCAATTTTTTTCAGATCATTTTCTGAAAGCTTGGTGTTAATATCAAAGTCGTAATAAAAACCATTTTCAATGGCTGGTCCCACTCCAAATTTTGCTTCAGGATAAAGAGATAAAATGGCATGGGCCATTAAATGTGAAGTGGAATGCCAATAAACTTCCTTCCCTTTATCATCATTAAAAGTTAAAAGTCTAACAGCTGAATTATTATTTATTTGTGCGTCAAGATCACGTACGAAACCATTTACCTCAATTGCCAGAGCACTTTCTGCCAACCTTGGAGAAATGCCTTCCGCAATCTGCATTCCGGTAACACCTTTTGAATATTCTTTTGATTTACCGTCGGGAAATGTGATCTTAATATTTTCCATATTCATTCTCTAACAAAAAAATCGGAATTTAATCCGACTAACGTGGGCTCTAAAGGATTCGAACCTTTGACCTTCTGCACGTCAAGCAGACGCTCTAACCAACTGAGCTAAGAGCCCCAGGTCAAATTTGCTCACCAGTTTGTACTTTTTGATTTTTGTACCGAGAGCCGGAGTCGAACCGGCACGGGAATAAATTCCCACAGGATTTTAAGTCCTGTGCGTCTACCAATTCCGCCATCCCGGCAAGTTTGGTACAAACAAAATTTAGAAATTCAAAAATTACTGTTTATACAATAAAATCAAACTATTTTAGCGTGTAAATATAGAGAATTGATAGTTTTATTGCAAGAAAACTACCTCCATAAACTTTAAAAATAGAGGTATTTCCTAATATTTGACAGGCTTTTGGATGATTGGATTAGTCTAAAACTTTAATTGTTTAAGAATTATAAAATTATTTACTATTTCGTGATTCATGAAGCAAAATATCCTGAATCTTTTGCATTTCGGGAACTCTGCCCTGGAAAACGACTTTATCGTTAATTACCAGGCATGGAGTATGCCTGATTCCATATTTATTGATTTGTCTTTTGTCAACTACTTCTTCTATTTTGGCCTTCAGATTCAGGGACTTAACTGCGCCTTTAGTTCTCTGAATTAAAGACCTTGACTCTATTGAGTTAACGTGGAGAACTTTTACTTTCATTTTAACCTCAATAAAATTGCATTTTATATAAAGTAGTCAATTAATGTGCTAACTGTATAATGAATTAAAATGAGAATATCAATATAAATTTTTGCTGAATTTGTAGTTTTGGAGGAATTAGAATGACAGAATGTAGAAATTTTATATAGTTTTGTTCTAAAATGTGAGAATTTGCTTTAGTTACGTGAACACAAAAATAATTATTTTTTCTTTTGGGGCGAATAATGTCGTTTTTTTTCTCTTTTACAGTACTTGTTAATAGCCTCATAAGCCTCAAAATATCCTAAATCACCTGCTGTTAATATATCCTGGCAGCCCTGCTTTTTGTTTTTGGTAGCTATATAGTCAAGACCTCTTCTGTAATAGGCCTTAGCTTCTTTTTTATTTATACCAATTATTTTAGTAAAATCCTCTATCGCATCATTATATCTATCCATCATGTTTTTTGCTTCACCGCGCATAAAGTATAATTCTGTATTTGATGGATCAAACGAAATAGCAGTGCTAAAATCTTCAATTGCTCCTTCATAATCTCCAATAATTCCTTTATCTGTTCCCCTGTTTATATATGCGTTAATATCTGTGGAATCAATTTCAAGAGCAGTTGTAAAATCGTTTATGGCACCGAGATGATCATCGAGATCTGCTTTTACATTGCCCCGGTTGATGTATGCATTTTCATATTTTGGATTAAGTTCAATTGCTTTGTTGTAATCCAGTAACGCACCTTCGGCATCTCCAAGTAAAGATTTTGTATAAGCACGGCCAAAATAAGCATTTGGGTTGTCAGGAGTTAGATAAATTGCTAGGGTTAAATCATTAAGAGCATTATCAAAATCTTCAAGAATAAGATAGCTGGTCCCCCTTCCTAAATAAGCTGGCCCAAAATCAGGGTTAACAACCAAAGCAATTGTATAATCATCAATAGCTGCTTTGTCTTTTTTTAACCTGCTTTTTGTTTTTGCCCTCCCAAAATACGCAAGCACATCATTCGGATCATTATTTATGGCTTTAGTATATTCTTCCAGTGCAAGGGAATACTTCTTCTTATTAAATGCATCATTGCCAAGATCATAATACCCTGGGTTTAAAGCAGAGCAAGAAAATTCCATTATTATAAAAAGTAATAATAACGGATAAAATATTAAATGTTTTTTCACTATAATTTTGAAATCCAAATTTTATTGGTGTTATCTCAATTTTATTCGATATACTAATGCCTCAGAAAGAGAATTAAAATATCCAACCCTGACTCTCTAATATGTTCTTTTAAATTTTTAAACGAATATTTTTGAACAAAAGCATTATTTCATCTCGCTTCCCAGTAATTTGCTCTTGAGTTTGCCTTCCTCGAAGTTTTTCAGGATGATATCAGTACTATATATTGATTACCAGCTGTCCTTATCCCGGTTCTAATTTCTGTTTCGTGTGAGCTATCATAATAATAGAATGGACTGTTCAATTTATTAGCTTCCGGCTTTTTTTCAGGTTCAATTTTTGTACATCCGCTTTCATCTACTTCAGAACCCGCTGATGTACCTGGCCATTTATCAAGGTAATCAGTAATACCGTCATTATCAAAATCCAAAGGACAAAATTTGCTTTTGGCAAAAATCCTTTTGGTGTATCGGGGCACTGATCAAGATAGGCTAAAACTCCATCACCATCAGAATAAGTAGGACAAGCGTCTGCGGTTACTTTTACGCCAGGTAAAGCATTTCCGCACAAGTCCTTCGAATCTGGTACACCATCTCTATCCGTATTTATCTCAGCATCACTATCCGGGAATAGTGTAAATGAAAACCCACAGTTGTTGTAAAAAATCCATCCTTCTTTGTACCAGCTACTATCCCATCAAGCAAATCTCTATTCCCAGTATAATAACCCACATTAAAATTAAGACTTATGTCATTGCTTAAATAAATGTGCGAAATCCTGCCTGCCCAGTATAAAGCATTACACCTAATTTACTTTTACTTGCACCGCAATATGGTAATTTAACACAATTTGCATCCTTTGGTAAATACCAGATATTTGAGATACCTCCTTATAAATAGGGAACAAATTTGGGGAGGCATCATAGCTATAGACTACTCCTCCATTAGCTAGGACATAATCGGTAATAAATTTATCAGGGACAAAACAAGTATCATTACCGGTAATTTTACCTAAGATACCTGTACCTCTTAATACAAAGGCTTGCTTAGAATTCATCTTAATATAATACTCTATATATTCTCTCCCAGAAATTTTTGGCGGTTATTGTAGTTTAAATTACTAAATATTTTTAAATATTTCTATTGTATCAATTTCCCGCTAAATAGAAGATATTATCTTTGGTAAAATTGATTTCCACTAAGTTGATCTTTCGTCACATTTAATTTTGATTTAGGGAATAATATTTATAAATAGGCACGTGGATCTTCGGACGATAGTTTCTATCTTCAGAACAAATCTCTTATATTTATAAAATACTTTCATAGAAAAACGGAAAAACAATAGAGGATTGAAAAATGAATGCTCTTGAAGTAAGAAATTTATACAAGACATTCGGAGCTGTTAAAGCCGTTGATGATGTTTCCTTCAATGTACCTGAAGGAAAAGTATTCGGACTGATAGGCAGAAATGGCGCCGGGAAAACTACTACAATCAGAATGATGATGAATATTTATGTCCCTGATTCGGGCGAAGTATTTCTTCAAGGTGCACCGGTAACTGATGAATTCAAACAAAAAGTTGGTTATCTGCCAGAAGAACGAGGACTATATAAAAAAATGAACGTTTGGGATACTCTGATGTTTTTTGCCAGTGTAAAGGGGAAAGCTGGCAAAGAGACAGAACAAAAAGCAAACGATTACTTAAAAAGATTCAAACTATACGACAGAAAAACTTCAAAAGTGCAGGACCTCTCAAAAGGCAACCAGCAAAAGATCCAGTTTATTGCAACAATTCTACACGACCCGGAATTTTTAATCCTTGATGAACCTTTTTCCGGGTTGGATCCAATAAATACGGACCTTTTACGCCAGATAATAATTGATCTGAAAAACCAGGGTAAGGTAATTATATTCTCCACTCACCTGATGGATTTTGCTGAAAAAATGTGTGACCACATAGCAATGATCGATAATGGTAAGATTATACTCCATGGATCACTGAAAGACATTAAAGCTAAATATGGAAACAGGAATGTTAACCTGACCTATGATGGTAATATTTCATTTTTACATAAGCACCCGATTGTAGATTCAATTCAGGATTTTGGTAATTCAACGGGAATTACTGTAAGAGAAGAATCTCAGACACAAGAACTATTAAAATTGCTCCTAGAAAATAATGTAACTATAAGGCGGTTTAATGCTAATGATATTTCCTTGCACGAAGTTTTCATAAAATTAGCCGGTGAGCAGGATAAAGCCGATGAAAGTATGGAGGTGAGAAATGTTTAATTTTAGAACTCTTGCTATTATAAAACGTGAATTAAGAGAAAAGATAATGAGCAAGACATTTATCATTATGACTCTTCTTCTGCCTGTTTTTATGTTTGGAATAATGGCATTTCAAACTTTTTTATATACCTATGATAGCGAATCAAGTGCAAGCTTAATTATTGTAGCGGAAAACCAAAATTTAACACAAAGCCTCAAAAAGGATTTTGCTGATCTTGAGATTATAAAGAATGGTAAATATACTGCCACGTTTAAAACTTTAGACAATGTACAATTACAATCATTACTTGAAAGTAATAAGAAAAATTTGTTAAACGATAAATTGAATGGAATAATCTTTGTACCCTCTACTGCTCTGAAAGATAAAAAAATTGAATACTATTCTAAGAGTCCAAGCAACAGCGATCTTTTTAATAAAATTAGGGGAGCAATTAATCAAGCACTTGTAGATAATTATTTCCATGATAAACAACTTTCCCCCGATGATATTGAATATGCGAGAGATCGCGTTGACATAAACGGTTTCCGTATTTCAACTGATAATAAAATTGAAGAGACAAATAAAGGAGCACAGATAATTTCATTTGTATTTGCTTTCCTGTTATACTTCAGTTTGATGTTCATTGGTATGATGATGATGAGATCTGTAGTAGAAGAAAAAAATTCCAAAATTGTTGAAGTATTACTTTCTTCTGTTAACAGTAAAGAATTAATGATGGGTAAAATTATTGGTACGGCCATAACCGGACTTTTACAGATGGCGATTTGGCTATTACCTTTAGTAGTAGTTGTTTCATCAAGTATTTTTGTAATCCCCCCCGAATTTATTCCAAATATTACAATGGGTGAGATACTTTACTTCCTTTTTAACTATTTTGTTGGATTAATTACATTTTTGGGACTTTTCGCTACTGTGGGAGCTATTTTTGATAATGATCAGGATGCACAATCTGGAATCTGGCCAATTATGATGCTTATTATGATACCATTCTTCATCAGTATCTCAATGGCTAAAAATCCAAACAGTGTACTAGCAAATGTAACTTCAATGCTGCCTTTTGCATCAATTATGGTAATGCCTGCAAGAATGAGCCTTATAGAAATACCGGTTTGGCAGTTTGCAACGTCAATTGTAATCAATGTAGCAACTATGTTGCTTATCTTCCCTTTTGCAGGCAAGATTTACAGAGTGGGAATTCTACTTACAGGCAAAAAACCACAATGGTCAGAAGTGTTAAAATGGCTTAAATACTAATATTTAGTACCTCCCTGCTACCATTGGTCGCAGGGAGCCTTATTATTCTTACCTTATTAGCCTCTAATCGAGATAATTCTACCATTAAGAGAATTTAACTAAACATAGCCACTCTATTTTGTTATGTTCATAACAGCTTAATAACAAAACTATTTTCTCACTCACAACTATAATTTTACATCGGAGGGAAAAGATGCCATTATTCTCAGTTGTTGTCTCAGCTATAGGAATTGTTGCTGTTACTATGATTCTTTTAGTCGGCGGGAGTTATCTTGCTTACAGGATTAAGAAAAAATCAACTTACCAAAGATATTATTAATTTTTGGAGAATTATGATCTTCATTGCTATCAATTCCGGGGGGGTTAGGTAAGAAATGGTTCGATCATATTCTGAGGGCAATATGGGAATTTATTCAACATTTTTACTTGGAGTGCTGGTCAGTTTATTTGGTATAATATTTCTGGCCGTGTTTGTTTCTTATATACTTTATAGGATCAGAAACAAACAAGCAAGCTCATAAAATACCCATTCATAATACAAATCTTAAAGAATTCGAATAATTACGTATTATTTGCAATTCTATTTTATTTAATAGCATCCATTCTTTATATTTTACAGAACTCTTATTTTTTATATTTGCAGTTTTTTGGTAACTGATAATAACCCGGGAAATCCATATTAAAATATGAAGATTAATAAATTCAGATTAAATATTCTGCTGAGATTGTTTATAATTATAATTACGATAATTTTTGCGGTGTATTTATTTTTTAAAGCAGAATATTATTACGGCTTCTCTATAGTTTCCCTGATCTTTATTTATGAGGTATATTCTCTTTTCCGTTTTGTCGATAGAACAAATTTAGAATTAGCAAGATTCCTTAAATCAGTAAAACATTCGGATACGTCCCAGACCTACATTTCCAAAAACTTTGGAAAATCTTTTGATGAATTATTCTCTGTCTTCCGGAATCTTACTGAAAAAATATCTGAGACAAGAAGTCAGAAAGAAGAAAGTTACCAGTATCTTCAGACAATAGTAAAACACGTAGCAATCGGACTAATAACTTTTAGAAAAGATGGTGAAGTAGAATTAGTCAATAATGCAGCAAAAAAGCTTCTTAATGTTCAATCTCTTAAAAATATTTATAATTTAGGTTCGTATAATCGTGAGTTGTTAGCCGTTTTATCAAACATAAAAGCAGGCGATAAAGCACTTGTAAGAATTCAGGGCGAAGGAGAGTCGAAAGAACTATCAATATTTGCGGCTGAGTTTAAATTGCGTGAGAAAGAGTTTACATTAGTCTCATTACAGGATATAAAGAGCGAACTGGAACGTGAAAGACTTTCCAACGAGCTTGAAATAGCCCACCAGGTACAGACAAAACTTTTACCCAAGAATTCCCCGGTTATTGACGGATATTCAATTTCGGCAGTTTGCGATCCAGCTAAAGAAGTTGGTGGAGACTACTACGATTTCTTAAATCTAGGGGAAAATAAAATAGGGGTTGTAATCGGCGATGTAGCCGGTAAGGGGCTACCTGCTGCAATATATATGACACTCACAAAAGGGATATTCCAATCGTATTCAGAAAATAATAGCTCTCCAAAAGATGTTCTTGTTAAAATTAACAAATTGATTTACCAGATAATTGAAAGTGGTTCATTTGTTACAATGTTTTATGGCATAATTGATTTCAAGGAAAATACTTTTACTTATGCCCGTGCCGGACACGAGCCGCCAATATTATTTAAAACTTCGAGTTTAGATTATACAATGCTAAGGCCTGTAGGTATGGCCCTTGGTTTTGAAGAAGGTGAAATATTTGAAGAAAAAATGGAAGAAGAAACAATAAGATTGAAAAAAGGCGACAAAATTATCTTTTACACCGATGGTTTCACCGAAGCGAACAACAAGCTGAATGAAGAGTATGGTAAAACCAGGCTACTGGATTTAATAAAAGAAAACCATTCTCTTGATTCAGCACAAATGCTTGATCATCTATTAGAAGATGTAAAAAATTTCTGTCAGGGTACAGATCAGTTTGATGATATGACAAGCATAATCATTCAAAGAGATTTGTAAATTGCTCAGGGCTTATTATTAAAATAATTTTTTGTTTCAGCTGCTACAATAGTTCCCAATCCTAAAAGTCCCACAAGATTTGGAACAGCCATCAACCCGTTCATAATATCTGCGAAAGTCCAGACTACATCCAGTTTAGCTACAGCACCAATAAAAACAAAAATGCAAAACAAAATTCTATAGGGCATTATAGATTTGCTTCCCAATAAAAATTCCAGTGATTTTTCACCGTAATAACTCCATCCCAGTATTGTGGAGTAGGCAAAGAAAATTATTCCAAGCGAAACCACCATTCCTCCCCATTCTCCCGGCAAAGCAGTTGTAAATGCAGATGATGTTAAAGGAACGCCTGTCTCGCCGGAATTCCATAAACCGCTTACAAGTATGGCAAATCCGGTTAATGAGCAAATTACAATGGTATCAATAAAAGTTTGAGTCATTGAAACAAGTGCCTGTGTAACCGGGTGTTTGGTCTGTGCAGCTGCAGCCGCTATTGGCGCACTACCCAACCCCGATTCATTGGAAAAAACTCCCCTCGCAACACCCATTCGCATAGTTAGCATTACTCCCGCTCCAAGGAATCCTCCAGTAGCAGCAGTTGGACTAAATGCTTCACCCAGGACCCATCCTATTACTTCAGGTACACGTTCAATGTGAATTATTACGACAAACAATGCCGCAAGCATATAGAAAACTATCATAAATGGAACAAGCAATCCTGTCACACTACCAATACTTTTTATTCCTCCGAGTATAACCAATGCAGTAGCTACCGCAAGTACAATGCCAGTAATGTAAACAGGTATGTGAAATGAATGCTGCACAGCATCGGCAACAGAATTAGACTGGACCATATTACCAATTCCAAAAGCGGCTACTGATGCAAAAATGGCAAATATAGAACCTAGCCATTTTAAGTTTAATCCTTTAGTGATATAGTACATCGGTCCGCCGCTCATAGTACCATCTTCATCAACTTCCCTGTACTTGACAGCCAAAACAGCTTCAGCATATTTAGTCGCCATTCCAAATAATCCTGTTATCCACATCCAGAATAGTGCGCCCGGCCCACCAACAGCAATGGCAGTAGCAACACCGGCAATATTACCAGTTCCCACAGTCGCAGCTAAAGCAGTCATTAATGCCTGAAAGTGAGTAATATCTCCGGGATTATCCCCATCATCCTTCCGTTTGATTAATGCAAGCCAAAGGGAATGAAACAATTTTCTGAATTGTATACCTTTTAATAAAATTGTAAGATATATTCCTGTACCGACTAATAATACGAGTAGCGGAACTCCCCAGACAAAGCTACTTATGCTTGATAAAACATCCTGTATTTGCTGCTGCATATTACTCCTGGTTATTAATTGCTGGATATGACAAGTAGATATACTTTTTTATGATTTTAATAATTAGCCCGATTTGAATTGCAAATTTATATTAACAATATGTAAATTCTAATTCCAAAAAACACGTTTAAATTTTAAAAGATATTCATTTTTATTTCAAAATTTATTTAATTTTTCTGAATTAAGCGGAGGATTTATGCAATACAGACATCTGGGTAGAACAGGATTAAAAGTTAGCAACGTTTGTCTTGGTACAATGAATTTCGGACCATATACACCGGAAGATGAAAGTTTTAGAATAATGGATAAAGCCATCGATTTAGGGATTAATTTTTTCGATACTGCAAACGTATATGGCTGGGATAAAGGAGTTGGACTGACTGAACAAATTATAGGGAAATGGCTTTCCAAAGACAAAGCAAATAGAGAAAAGATTGTACTTGCAACAAAAGTCTACGGAAAAATGGGAGATGGCCCCAATGATACTAAACTTTCAGCATATCATATAAAGAAAGCCTGCGAAGATAGTTTAAAAAGATTAAAGACTGATCATATTGATTTATACCAGATGCATCATATTGACAGAGATACCCCCTGGGAAGAAGTGTGGCAGGCAATAGAACAATTGGTTCGTGAAGGAAAGGTGATTTATGTAGGGAGTAGTAATTTTGCTGCATGGAATATTGTCGAAGCAAATTATAAAGCAAAAGACAGAAATTTTTTAGGTTTAGTTTCAGAACAAAGTATTTATAGTTTGAGAAACAGACATATTGAACTGGAAGTTGTTCCAGCATGTGACGCTCTGGGAATGGCATTGATTCCCTGGAGCCCTATGGGAGGTGGGATTCTATGCGGCGTACTTGATGGCAAGTACGAAGGACGTAGAAACAGAGATCAATTAAAAGTATCTATTGAAAAGTTAAAACCGCAGATTGAAGCATATGAAAATCTTTGCAAAAAGACTAATCTATCCCCTGCTGATGTTGCACTTGCGTGGGTGTTGAATAATCCTGTTGTTACAAGTCCAATTATAGGCCCAAGAACTCTTAAACAATTGGAAGAAAATGCAAAAGCAGCAGAAATAGAACTATCAAAAGAAACTCTTGACGAACTCAATAAAATATGGCCGGGTCCGGGTAATCAGGCTCCGGAAGCGTATGCCTGGTAACTTAGAGACCAAGATTGTTTAAGAAATTTATAACATTATTCATAATTGATGTTAATTCAGGGTGAGAAGCTTCAAATTGCTCCGTCGAATCTTTGAGCTGATCCATTAATGATAAATGTTTGTCTGATATCTTTTTGTCGTCCCTTTCAAGCAGATCATCTATATCAGCCCTTATCTTATCCAGCATCTCTTTGGAACTTTTATCCACCTTTTGAGTGTTTTCAATTTCAGAACTAAGTTTTTGTAGTAATTTTCGTAATTCCTTATCCGGCATTTTGGGTAGCCTGTAGTTGATTGTTAAAATTTACACTTGTTATATATAACATTATATCTTCTTATTCAAGATCAATTAATCACAAATGTTTTCATCATAATTATTTGGGTTTTTAGATTCAATCTAATTATATTAAAAAGTTGAACCATTGGGGATTACTTTATTTTCTTTATAATTTTATTCCGCGAGTACTAATATGAAAATTAGTCTGAAACTTTTCTTACTCCTTTTTTCCTTCTCATTTCCAGGTATATTATTTGCACAAGACAGCAAATATGATCAGCATAAGGTATTTGATCCAATATTCTTAAATCAACCCGGTACCGTTTACAGAAGTGGCAGTGGGCAACCCGGATCACTATACTGGCAAAACAGAGCTGATTATAAAATAAACGCTGCACTAAATACAAAAGAAAACAATGTAACCGGTTCTGAAACTATCACCTACACAAATAATAGCCCGAACAATCTTTCATATCTTTGGCTTCAACTCGATCAAAATCTTTTTACAAAAAAATCACGTGGCGCAAAAGCGACCCCATTTGATGGAGGAAGATTTGGTAACCAGCATTTTGATGGAGGTGATGTAATAAAATCTGTCAAAGTGAAAATAGATGGAGATAACTATACTCCACATTATATAATTTCAGATACCAGGATGCAGCTAATTCTGCCCAAAAATTTAGAGGCAAACGGAGAAAAAGCCGAAATTGAAATAGAGTGGAGTTTTAATATTCCGGAATATGGTTCTGATAGAATGGGCAAACAGGAAACTAAAAAAGGGACTATTTATGAAATAGCACAATGGTACCCGCGTATGTGTGTGTATGATGATGTTGAAGGATGGAATACACTTCCCTACATAGGTGCTGGAGAATTTTATCTTGAGTATGGAAACTTTGATTACAGAATTACCGTCCCTGCAGATATGATTGTCGTTGGTTCGGGAGAATTACAAAATCCTGATGATGTGTTAACATCTATTCAGCGCGATAGATTAGCAAGAGCAAGAAAAAGCGACAACACTATCTATATAAGGACTGTTGATGAAGTTAAAGCCCTTGATTCTGTTTCAACAGTGACTAAAACAAAAACCTGGCATTTTAGAATTACCAATTCCCGTGATGCAAGCTGGGCAGCATCCAGAGCATTTGTATGGGATGCCGCACGAATGAACTTACCAAATGGTAAAAAAGCTCTGGCAATGTCTGTCTATCCAATAGAAAGTTCTGCTGATACAGCCTGGGGCAGATCAACTGAATATATTAAGGCTTCAATTGAATACAACTCAAAACAATGGTACCTATACACTTATCCTGTTGCTACAAATGTTGCAGGAAGAGTTGGTGGAATGGAATATCCCGGGATTGTATTCTGTAGCTGGAAATCTAAAAAAGGGAGATTATGGGGCGTGGCTGACCACGAATTTGGGCATAACTGGTTCCCAATGATAGTCGGATCTAATGAAAGAAAATATATGTGGCAGGATGAAGGGTTAAATACTTTTATTAACATTTATTCAACTAAAAATTTTAACAACGGTGAATACAAATCAAGAAGAAATTCTGCAAGAAATATTGTTGAATACCTTATGAAGAAGGATGCAGAGCCAATAATGACCTATCCCGACGTAGAGAAAGCTTCATACCTTGGACTTGAAGCCTACTATAAACCTGCTCTCGGACTTTATATGTTAAGAGAATATGTTCTGGGACATGATAGATTTGACTACGCATTCAGAACATATATTAGACGATGGGCTTTCAAACATCCACAACCAAAAGATTTTTTTAGAACTATGAATGACGCTGCCGGCGAAGATCTGAACTGGTTTTGGAAAGAGTGGTTTTTTAAGGACTGGTTTCTTGACCAGTCTGTTAGTGATGTAAAATATATTGATAATAACCCCACAAAGGGGGTATTAATTACTCTACACAATCTTGAAAAAATGGCTATGCCCGTAACAGTTGAAGTAAAAGAAAAAAACGGTAATTCCGGTAAAGTAAATTTACCTGTAGAGATTTGGCAGCGTGGAAGTACATGGTCATTCAAATATAATTCCACTAGTATGATTGATTCAGTAATAGTTGATCCTGATGAACAACTGCCTGACATAAATCCTGAAAACAATATCTGGACAAGCGGAGTAATAAAAAAAGAAAGAACAGGTAGACGTAGATAAAATCAATATAAGAATATGAAAATCACTAAAATATTTTACTCTCTAACTACAGCAATAATTCTGCTGGGCCTGAGCACCCCGGCTCAGCAGAATAACTTTAATCGCCTTGATGCATTCAGCCCAAATTTTATGAATAATTTAGGAACAGCTACAAGAAATGCTGATGGAAGTCCCGGGAAAAATTACTGGCAGAATAAACCTGATTATACAATAAGGGCTTCGCTTGACGAAGAATCCGGAATGCTAACAGGAAATGAAACAATAACCTACACCAATAACAGTCCTGATAATCTTGATTATCTATGGCTCCAGATGGATCAGAATATAATGAGAAAAGATTCCAGGGCAGTGACAACAAATTACCCGGTAAATACCCCGCGTGAAATTACTGAAGGATACATTTTAAAATCGGTGAAAATACAATACGACGGAAATATTCTAAATGCTGAATATATGATAAGCGATACGAGAATGCAGATTCGACTTCCACATTCACTCAGAAGAAACGGCGGTATAATTAAAATACTGATTGAATACTCGTATCTGATACCTGAAAAAGGAACTGGCAGAAACGGAAGGATGAAATCACAAAACGGAATGATCTATGATATGGCACAGTGGTTTCCAAGAATGTGTGTGTATGATGATGTAATCGGTTGGAATACTCTTCCCTATCTTGGTATGGGTGAA
>Ga0209919_1000393_pt1 | contig 22115 bp, 11 predicted proteins | sample SalPon2A_C_D2_MG_FD_185721 | JGI IMG/M metagenome (GOLD analysis project Ga0209919, IMG submission 185721) | Soil microbial communities from South San Francisco under conditions of wetland restoration - Salt Pond MetaG R2A_C_D2_MG (SPAdes)... | ecosystem: Environmental > Terrestrial > Soil >... | reverse complement strand
ATTGAGCAATTGTAGTACTAGCCCCAATTTTGAGCGAACCGTTTAGTTGTCGCTTTTTTGTTCCGAGTTCAAATGAAAGCTCATTATATATTGAGAGAAGCTTTTCAGCATAATTTAGAAAAGTGGCACCATCGGCAGTTAGGGCCAGTCCGTTCCTGTTTCGATCAAATAATCGCACACCTAAACTTTCTTCCAGTTCTTTAATATGTTTACTTACAGCAGGCTGACTAATGTGTAATTCTTTTGCGGTTTCTGTAAAATTCAGTTTCTGTGCAGAAATATAAAATACGTGTAATCTAAAGTCAGTCATTGTAAAATTAAATTATTTGTTAATATCAGGAATAATAAACATACCATTCTTCCGTCAAGTTGATTTCCCAACGCTATTGCACATCTATTTTCGTTTCTATTTTACGTTTTGGGGGTCGTTCATAAATTTCAGATAAATATTTATAGTAATTTGCTAATTCGGGCTGAACCTGGTCCCAGGTAAATCTCCAAGACCAGTTACCACCTAACTTGCTTGGAAAATTCATTCTTGCTTCACCTCCAAGATTAAGAATATCCTGCATTGGGATTAAAACTGTATTTGCGACAGAAGCATAAGCTGTCCTGATTAATTCAGCAGTAAAGTTGATGCCATCGTAGGATAGATATTTTTTTGCATGTTCAAGTATATCATTATCCTGTTCTTTTGCTTTTTCAAAATAAGCTCTGGTTGTGTCGTTATCGTGGGAACCGGTATAAACACAACAATTAGGGATATAATTATGAGGAAGAAATTTCTCTTCCATCCCTGTTCCAAAGGCGAACTGCAGAATCTTCATCCCGGGGAAGTCAAAACGATCTCTTAATGCTTCAACTGAATTAGTAATCACACCGAGATCTTCAGCAATAATCGGCAATTCACCAAAATGTTTTTCTAAAGAATTAAATAATTTTTCTCCTGGTGCTTTTACCCATTTGCCCGTAATTGCATTTGGTGCATCTCCGGGAATTTGCCAGTACGCATCAAAACCTCTGAAATGATCTATCCTGATTATGTCAATAATTTCAAGTAATGTGCCTACTCTTTTTCTCCACCATTCAAAATCATTTCTTTCCATTTCCTCCCATATGTAAAGAGGATTTCCCCATAATTGTCCGGTTTCACTAAAGTAATCGGGTGGTACACCGGCAACAGATTCAAGTTTGCCACTTTTATCTACCGTAAATAATTCTTTGTTTGCCCAAAGATCAGCGCTGTCGTACGCAATAAAGATCGGAACATCACCAATTATCTTTATTCCCTTTTCATTTGCATAATTTTTTACTTCTTTCCATTGTTGGAAGAAAATAAACTGAATGAAATTCTGATGAAGTATATTATCGGCTAATTTTTCCCGCCATTCTTTCATTACCTCCTGATCTCTTTCAACTAGACCCTTTTCCCATTTATTCCAGGGGGCCCCTGAATGGAAATCCTTTAGGGCCATAAAAAAAGAATAATCTTCAAGCCAATCAGAGTGTTCATTGGAAAAATTTTCAAATTCTTCTTTTAATCCGTTGGAGTTTATCTTAAATGTATTAAATGCTTTCAGGAGTAGCACTTTTTTATAATTTATTACTTTCCCAAAATCTACCTGGTGTGAGTTTGACTCCGGTACAGTATCAATTTCTTTTTTTGTTAAAAGTCCATCTTCATAAAGTTTTTCCGGACTAATTAATAGAGGATTGCCAGCAAAAGCTGAAAAGCACTGGTACGGGGAATCGCCGTATCCTGTTGGTCCCAGAGGCAAAACCTGCCATAACTTTTGTCCTGCGTGTTCTAAAAAATTGATAAAATTAAAAGCTTCTGATCCTAAGTCACCGATTCCAAATTTTCCGGGAAGTGATGTAGGGTGGAGAAGTATTCCCGCGTTGCGTTCGAAAGGCATTTTATTCCTTGGTTATTTTGTAGAAAAATATATTTTTAAAACTAAAGCAAAAAATTTAGTTTTAAAATACTCTTTAAATAAGAATAAATGAATAAATTGTAAAAAAGTTTTTAGCAAACACTGGTTTAAGCATATATGAAAATGAGAGAAATAGGTAAAACTGGGATTATTGTCAGTCCGGTTTGTTTGGGCGCAATGTATTTAGGCAGTAAAACTGATTATGAAATTTCATTTTTAATTCTTAATAATTTTTTACAGGCTGGTGGAAATTTTATTGATACAGCCAATATTTATGCTCACTGGATAAACGGATGCAGAGGAGGAGAAAGCGAGGAATTTTTAGGCGAATTTATGAATAGGAAAAACATCATGAATAAAATAGTCCTGGCTACTAAAGTTGGTATAGAATATCCGGATACTGAAAGAGGACTAAGGAGTAATCAAATAAAGAAGGAATGTGAAAAAAGCCTTAAAAGGCTGGGGACAGATTACATCGATATATATTATTCTCACGCTGATGATAAAAACACTCCGCTGGAAGAAACATTGAAGGCTTTTGATGAATTAATTAAAGACGGGAAAATCAGGTCATTTGGTGCAAGTAATTATTCCACGGAAAGATTAAAGGAAGCATTAAATATTAGCCTAAAAAATGATATTGAGGGACTTTGCTGTATTCAACAGAGACATTCCTACCTTAGGCCAAATAAAGATTTTAAGCTTGATTCACAAATAGTGGCTGATGAATTATTATTCGATATGTGCAGAAAAGAAGAACTGCAATTGCTTGCTTATTCACCATTATTGTCAGGCGTTTACTCTCAGGGTGCTCCCGGGCTTCCGCAATTTTACCAGACTGAAGAAAATAAAAAGCGAATTGACATAATAAAAAGGATTTCCATTGAAGAAGGTATTTCTGTTAATCAATTAGTTCTTGCATGGATGTTAAATTCAGAACCGTTTGTTATCCCGGTAATTGGTGTAAGCTCTGAACAACAATTAGAAGAAAATTTAAAAGCTTCTGAGATAAGATTGACTGAAGAAAGAATGAAATTACTAAATAAGTATTTTGATGAGAATTAGTAACCCCGAAAATCATCTTTACTTTTCCCGGGGTTTACTATTTAATTATCGATAAAGGACTAAGTAATCCCAGGGCTTTAACTTAAGATAGTTTTCTCTTTTTAGGCTGACATTTTTACCTGAAAACAAGTTGGAATAATTTCCTGTTAATTTGTCAGAATTGATGTTTATAACTTCTTCGTTTTTTGAAAGATTAAAAACTCCAATAATCTTGTTCCCGTCTTTTTCTCTTTCGAAGGCAAATACATTAGCATCATCACTTGTATGGAGTCTGTTCATTTTGCCGCCGGCATTTCCATTCCAGAGGGCTTTATTCTTCAACTTTAGATGAATGAGTTTCGTATAAATTTTCCTGAAGTCGCTTTTTTTCCATTTAATGGTATCCTTATCAAAAAATCTCAGGCTTTTATTCATTCCTGCTTCCTGCCCGCTGTAGACCAGTGGCATACCTTTAACGACACCGCAAAGAACCGCGAAAGTTTTGGCTGCCTCTCCATATCTTTCAAACATGCTTCCTTTCCATGAATTTTCATCGTGATTAGATGTAAAGTTCATCCTGTAAGCATTTGAATTATAATTGGTGTTTTCTTTAATAAGGTAATTGTCGAGATCTTTTACTGTCTGTTTCCCGGAGTAAATTTCTTTGGTAATGTTGTGAAATTCCCAAGCGTATGTCATATCAAAAGCGTGTTTGTGGAATTGGGTTCCTTCAGCTTCAGCAAGCATAAAAACCGGTTTTATCTTATCTAATTCTTTTCTTACAAAATTCCAGAACGGCATCTGGACCATTCCGGCAACATCGCACCTGTAGCCGTCAATGTCGCATTCTTTTATCCAGTATTCCATGGAATTTTCCATAGCTATCCAGAGTTTCGGATTATTAAAATTTAATCCAATAACGTCCGTCCAGTCCTTAACAGGTGATACAAAGTTTCCATTTTTATCTTTTTTATAGAATTCAGGATGAGTTCTTGTCCAGACATTATCCCACGAAGTATGATTTGCTACCCAGTCAATTATTACTTTAAAGCCTAATTTATGAGCCGCATTCACTAAATTCTTAAAATCATTCAGTGTACCAAACTCAGGGTTAACCTTATTATAATCACTAATTGAATAGTAGCTTCCAAGTGAACCTTTTCTGTTTAATTTTCCAATAGGGTTTATGGGCATAAGCCATAAAATATCTACCCCCATATCTCTTAATTCATGTAGATGTTTCTGAAATGCTTTGAATGTTCCTTCCGGTGTATACTGCCGAATATTGACTTCATAAATTGTTGCATTTTTTGCCCAATCAGGATGTTTAACAGTAGTGGTTTCTTGTGCAAACAGATTTGAACAGACAAAAAGAATAAATAAGAAAAGTAAGCCGGTGTTAATTGTTTTGCGAATAAACATATAGAATTGCTCCCTGTAATATGGCAAGCAATATAAAAATCTATTATAAAAAATTTACCTACCTGAATAGGTAGTTATGATGAATGAAAAAAAATGTTATATTCGTCAGAAATTTCATAGGCATTCCAAATAAAAAAAGGAACTATCCAATGAATAAACCCCGCCTTAGTTTTTGGCAAATTTGGAACATGAGTTTTGGATTTCTAGGAATCCAGTTTGGTTTTGCATTACAGAACGCAAATGTAAGTAGAATATTTGAAACCCTTGGTGCAAAGATTGATGATATTCCCATTCTCTGGATAGCGGCACCCGTTACGGGATTAATTATTCAGCCTATAATCGGGCACTTGAGCGATAAAACCTGGGGAAGACTCGGCAGAAGAAGACCCTTCTTTTTAGCCGGCGCAATACTTGCTTCCCTTGCACTTTTAATAATGCCGAATTCTCCGGTTCTCTGGGTTGCAGCCGGGATGCTGTGGATAATGGATGCTTCAATTAATATTTCAATGGAACCCTTCCGCGCTTTTGTCGGCGACATGCTTCCTTCCGAGCAGAGAACAACCGGTTTTTCTATGCAGAGTTTTTTCATCGGTACCGGCGCAATTGTAGCTTCCGCGCTTCCTTATGTGATGACTAACTGGTTTGGCATCTCGAATACGGCGCCATCGGGAGAAATACCCGAATCTGTGAAATTCTCTTTCTATATAGGAGGTGCTGTTTTCCTGCTTGCGGTGTTGTGGACGGTTTTCAGTACAAAAGAATATTCCCCCGAAGAATTAAAAAATTTTTCTGAATCGGATCCAATGAATTCCAAAAGAGCCGGGCGCGGAGAAAATATAAGTGCGGGCCGTTTTATGAAAGTTGGGTCGATCTGGAGCCTGATTGGATTGGCGGGCTCTGCTATTTTATATTTTGCTCTTAAAGAAACCGATTATGGATTGTATGTCTTGTTTGTCGGATCGTTTATTTTTGGCTTGCTGCAGATGTTTGTTGGCGCGGTAACAAAATCGGGAAGAACTGAAGGGGGAATGGTAGTCGTTTTTAATGATTTTTATAAAATGCCGAAAACTATGAAGCAGCTCGCTATGGTTCAGTTTTTTTCTTGGTTTGCTCTTTTCGCAATGTGGATTTATACAACTCCGGCAGTAACACATCACATATACGGTGCAACAGATCCTACCTCCGAATTATACAACAAGGGCGCCGATTGGGTCGGTGTATTAATGGCCGTTTACAACGGCTTCGCGGCAGTGATGGCTTTTGTTCTTATCTGGCTTGCCGGCAAGACCAGTAGAAAAACCGTTCATATGGTCAGCCTTATTATAGGAGGTATAGCATTCCTCTCTTTTTATGTGATTAAAAATCCGGATTTGCTTCTTATCTCAGAACTGGGTATCGGTCTGGCCTGGGCTTCCATACTGGCTATGCCTTATGCAATTCTGGCAGGCGCTCTTCCCCCTGAAAAAATGGGCGTTTATATGGGGATATTTAATTTCTTCATTGTTATTCCGCAGATAACAGCAGCAGCAATTCTCGGATGGTATGTAAAACATTTGTTTGGCGGTGATGCAATTTACGCGATAATTCTTGGTGGAATAGCGATGATTATTGCAGGCATTCTTGTATTGTTCGTAAATGATGTTGACGAAGCAATGGGATAATCAAAAATGTAAAATTTATAATGTAGAATGAAAATATTTTTATAAGGATATAAATATAATTTATTCTTTTTGTATTCTTTGTTATAAAATCCTACCTGTTCGGGTGGTATTTTTTCACGTTTTATTACCCTAATTTTCATTCGATATTTGAACCTAATATATTCAAGTTTTATGAAAATTAAATTGGTCATATTAATTGCTCTGTTATTTGCAGGGGTTGGCTTTTCTCAGATTGTAACTTCTACTCCAACTTACCCAACAGAAAATGATTCTATCGTGATTTATCTTGATACTTCTCAACCCGGAGCTGAAGAAACAGAAACCTATTCAGGGACCATATATGCTCATATTGGTGTTAATACAAATTTAGGAGACTGGCAGCACGTAATCGGAAGCTGGGGAAATAATACAACACAACCAGCATTGACAAAAATGGCTACGAATCATTATAAATTAACAATTGGGTATCCAAGGCAATTTTTTAATATTACAAATGCTTCCGAGCATATTTCAGCCTTAGCAATTGTATTTCGCAGTGCGGATGGAAACCTTCAGACCAGGCCGGATATTTTTTATACAATTTATCAGCCAGGCTACACTCTTGCGCTTAATAGTCCATCCGCAGTGACAAGTTTTAATGATCCTCAAAGATCTCCATTGTTTATTAATAGTACGGATACAGTCAACATCTCAGTTAATGCTGTAGCAATCGGTACACAAAATTCTTCAATTAAATTATTTGTAAACGGAGTTCAAAAAGCAACCACAAGTGCAGATTCATTAAAATATCAATTAATGGCAGCAACTGAATTATCGACAGGTGCAAACCAGATTGTTATAGTTGGCATAGATACAGCGAATTTGACTGATACTTCAAAGTTTACTCTGATGATAAATCCCGCTGTTACAAATGAAGCTCTTCCCCCCAGTATAGTACCGGGAATTAACTACGACAATAGTGACATCCATAGTGTTACTCTCGCTTTATTTGCACCACAAAAAAGCTTTGTTTATGTGATTGGCGATTTCAACGACTGGAAAGTTGATGAAAATTATTTTATGAAAAAAGATTCTATCTCTGCAGACAGCGTTGTTTACTGGATTAAAATAAATGGACTGGTTCCAAATCAGGAATATTCATTTCAATATTTAGTTGACGGAAATTTAAGAATAGGTGATCCTTTTACACATAAAGTTTTGGATCCGTGGAATGATAAATATATCTCGCAGACAATTTATCCTGGCTTAAAGCCATATCCCGTGGGAAAAACTTCAGAAATAGTTTCCGTGCTGCAAACAAACCAGCCGCAGTACAATTGGACAGTTACAAACTTTAAAAAGCCGGATAAGTCAAATCTTATTATTTATGAATTACACGTAAGAGATTTTGTATCTACCCACTGGTTTAAAACAGTAATGGATACATTAAATTACCTGAAAAACCTTGGCGTTAATGCCATAGAACTTATGCCCGTTATGGAATTTGAAGGAAATGAAAGCTGGGGATACAATGTAAGTTTTCATCTTGCACTGGACAAATATTACGGAACCCCTGATGCGTTTAAGGCTTTAGTAGATTCAGCACATTCTAAAGGCATGGCAGTTTTACTTGATGTTGTTTTAAATCATGCTTTTGGCCAAAACTCACTAGTGAGAATGTATTTTGCTGGAAATGGTACTGACCAGATATTGACAACCCCAGGTAATCCGTACTTTAATACAATTTCCCCAAACGGTACATATCATTGGGGCGCTGATTTTAATCATGCCAAACCTGCAACACAATATTATGTAGACAGGGTAACAAGCTACTGGATAAATGAATATCATATTGACGGCTATCGTTTTGATTTTGCTAAAGGATTTACAAATACATATGGCGACGGTGGTTCATATGATGCATCAAGAATTGTGCTTACACAAAGGATTGCAAATAAGATATGGGCAATCGATTCAACTTCAATTCTTATACTCGAAAATTTTGTTGATAATAATGAAGAAAAAGTTGAATCAAATTTTGGTTTCCTTTCCTGGGGAAATATGAACTATAATTATAATGAAGCCACGATGGGATATAATTCTCCGGGACACTCCGATCTCCGGAACGCTTATTATGGATACAGGGGATGGCCGAAACCAAGTCTTGTAACTTATATGGAAAGTCATGATGAAGAAAGGTTAATGTTTAAGAATGAAGCTTATGGAAATAGTAGTCCATATTTCAAAGTTCAGGATACAACCAATGCTCTAAAAAGGATGGAACTTGCAGGAGCATTCTTCTTTACAATTCCGGGTCCTAAAATGATTTGGCAATTTGGAGAGTTAGGTTACGATTATTCGATTGATTACAATGGCAGGGTTGGCAATAAACCAATCAGATGGGATTATTATAATGATTCCAGAAGACAAAGACTTTATAAAGTATGGGCGGCCGAAACAAAACTGAAAGAAAATTATCCCGCTTTTCAGAATCTTGATTCAATGAATGTTACAGATTCATTAAAAACACTGCATCTTTCTGACCCAAATATGAAAGTAGTTGTGTGTGGAAATTTCAGCGTCTGGCAAACTACTATGAAACCATACTTCCAGCAACAGGGTATGTGGTATGATTATTTTTCGGGAGACAGTGTTTATATTACTCAAACAGATACTGCTATAACTGTAAATCCAGGTGCTTATTATATTTTTACAACTGTAAAATTACCAACGCCCACCCTGGATTATATCTCTGATGTACAATCAGGTGATAATACGATTATAACTAATTATAAACTATTCCAAAATTACCCGAACCCGTTCAATCCATCAACCGTAATTCAGTATCAGTTACCGCAAGCGGGTAAGATTACGTTAAAAGTTTATGATATACTAGGAAGAGAAGTAAAAACACTTGTTAATCAATTTCAACAGAGTGGAAATCACAAGGTTACTTTTAATGCATCAGTCCTCGCCAGCGGCATATACTTTTACCGGATAATTTCTAATAATTTCATATCAACAAAAAAAATGATTTTACTTAAGTAAAATCAATTCATTTCCAACTAAAGGCTCCAATTTAAGGAGCCTTTTCTTTGTAAATCTTTTATAAATTTGCTCTTAAGCTTAGAAATAATGCCGGTTATTTAAATTACCAAAATTGAAAAGAAAACATTAAATTATGCTTTAATATTACTTTAAAAGATTAGATACTCATCATAAATTAGTATGATTTCCAAACAAAAATTATCTGAATCATCCCTTCCAATTACAACATTCGTTTTATCGTTCCTAATATTGTTTAATAGTTTTCTTTTTGCTCAGCAAAGCAGAATTAATTTTTCACATCTTCTAAGTCAAAACGGACTCTCACAAAATACCATTCATTGCGTTTTACAGGATAAAAAAGGATTTATCTGGATTGCTACTGAAGATGGGCTGGATAGGTATGATGGTTATAATTTCAAGGTTTATAAAAATAATTCGCTCGATTCAACTTCAATTTCAGATAATTTTATCTGGACACTCTTTGAAGATAAAGATGGATTTTTATGGGTAGGTACAAATAGCGGTGGACTATGTAAATTTGATAGTGAAACTGAAAAGTTTACAACATATAGACATGATCCTGGTAATCCTAATAGTCTGAATCTTAATAATGTTAGAACAATATTTGAAGACAGCGATCGAAATCTTTGGGTAGGAACAGAAGGCGGTCTGAATAAACTAAATAAAAAGACGAATGTATTTACGCATTATTATAATGATCCGAATGATCCAAATAGTCTGAGTAATAATGTAGTGCTGTCAATATTCGAAGACAGATCGGGTGATTTGTGGATAGGCAGCGATGGTGGACTTGATATGTATGATAAACAAAATGACAAGTTTATAAACTATTCAAAAATTCCGGGTGATAAAAATAGTTTAAGCAATAATGTAGTGCTTTCTATTTATGAAGACATACAAGGCTATTTGTGGATTGGTACTTTAAACGGGGCTAACAGGTTCGATAAAAAAAGAAAAAAATTCACTAGGTTCCTGGCAAATCCTGTTGAAGGTAAAATTGCAATTAACAACACTATTAACAGCATTATTGAGGACAAAACGGACCTGCTATGGATTGGAACCGGTGATGGCTTTTATCAGCTACACTCAGAAAAAAATACAAATAACGGAAAACCTCCCGCTCTTACCAAATCAGATATACTGAACCACAACAATATACTTTATATCTATGAAGATAATGCCGGGATTATCTGGATAGGAACAGCAGAAGACGGTGTAGTGAAATATGACAGAGAAAGGATTAAATTCAGGCACTATAAACATGATCCTTTTGATCCCAACAGTTTAAGTCATAATACTGTTCGTTCAATTTACCAGGATAATAATGATGTTCTATGGGTGGGCACACTCGGTGGAGGATTAAACCGGTTTGACCCTTCTCGTAAACAGTTTTTTTATTATAAAAATGATCCGGATGATAAATTTAGTTTAAGTGATAATTCCATTTCAGCTATTTATAAAGATGATTACGGATATCTATGGGTGGGAACTTGGAGCGGAGGATTAAACAGGTCAGTTCGTCCTCATAAAACTTCAGAAAATTTCAAATTCAAATTCATAAATTTTAAAAATGATCCTTCCCAAAACAGAAGTATTAGCAGTAGTATTATACAGTCAATCTTTGAGGATTCCGATAAGAATTTATGGATAGGAACCGGAGTTGGGCTGGATTTATATAACAGGGGAAAAAATAATTTTATAAGTTTTCAAAACATTCCCGGTGATCCGCAGAGCCTGAGTAGCAACCAGGTGCAATCCTGTATTATAGAAGACAAAAATGGGAATTTGTGGATCGGAACCTGGGAAGGACTTAGTAAAATTAGTTCGGACTTGAGAAAAAATGCACTTAAAAAACCTGGCTCAGTAAAGTTTGTAAATTATAGAACAATTGATAATGATAATTTTAGTTTGAGTGATGATCGCGTAATCTCTGCCTACGAAGATGAGGAAGGGAATATGTGGTTCGGAACTTACGGAGGTGGGATTAACAAGCTTACACCGGACCAGCAAAATTCTTCTAAACCAAGATTTATTAACTATACAACGGCTGACGGATTAGCGAGTAATATTATATATGGGATTGAAGGGGATGGGAATAATAATCTGTGGCTGAGTACTGATAATGGACTATCGTTATTAAATTATGAAACTGACAAGATTCAGAATTATGATGCTAGTGACGGTCTACAAGGGAACCAATTTTACTGGGGAGCAAGTTTTAAGGGCAGAGGAGGAGAGTTGTTTTTTGGAGGGACCAATGGATTTAATGCTTTTTTCCCGGGTGAATTAAAAGTCAATAATCATATCCCACCTATTGTAATTACTGATTTTCAAATATTTAATAAACCGGTAAAAATTAGTGGTGATAATTCTCCTTTAAAAAAATCAATTTCATATACTAAGAAAATTGAACTTTCATACAGTCAGAATGTATTCTCTTTTGAATTTGCTGCGCTGGATTTTGCTGCGCCTGGTAAAAATTTATACGCTTATAAAATGGAAGGCTTTGATAATAACTGGATCAATTCCGGGAAAAGAAGGTTTGTAACATATACAAACTTAGATCCAGGTGATTATATTTTCAGGGTCAAAGGCTCAAACAATGATGGAATTTGGAATAACGAAGGTACATCTATTACACTGACAATTTTGCCGCCTCTTTGGAGAAGGTGGTGGTTTATTTTATCAGTATCTTTATTGTTAATAGGGCTTGTTGTTTATATTGTAGCTTTTAGAATCAGGAATCTTTTAGCAATTGAGAGATTCAGGACAAAAATTGCAGCAGATCTCCACGACAATATCGGTTCAAGTCTCACCGAAATATCAATACTTAGTGAAGTTATATCTCATAAGATAAAATCTGAAGATGCAAGTGTAATTAAAAGCCTGAAACTTATTAGCAACAATTCACGTAATCTTATTGATGGCATGAGTGATATTGTTTGGCTGGTAAATCCTAAAAGAGATTCCTTGTATGACCTTATATTGAGATTAAGAGATACTTATGCCGAGCTTTCAACATATACCGATATTTCTTTCAAATCGGAAAATATAAAAGAATTAGAAAAAGTATCTCTTTCTATGGAGCATAGACAGCATCTATTTCTTATTTTTAAAGAAGCAATTAATAATAGTATTACACACAGCAATTGTAGCGAAATTACTCTTGAAGCCTCGGTTAAAGGCAAAAGACTTGAAATGACTGTTAGGGATAATGGGGCAGGATTTGAAATTAAAAAAATGGAAAAAGGGAACGGGCTGAATAATATGAAAGAACGCGCCAAATCTATTGGTGGGGAACTTGAAATTATTACAGGCCCTGATACAGGAACTACTATAAAATTTATAGGAAATATTCTGTAATTTATAAATAAATTTTAATAAGGAGCATCAGTGATTAGAGTGGTTGTAGTGGAAGATAATGACGCTATCAGGGAAGGGCTAAAAATGCTGATAGATGGTACTGAAGGTTATTCATGCGTTGCTGCATTTTCAGAATGCACCGCAATGTTATCGAATATTAAAAATGCAAAACCGGACGTTTTATTAATGGATATTGGATTGCCGGGAATGAATGGAATAGAAGGAATAAAAAAGGTTCGTTTAATACTTCCGGAGTTGGCAATTATGGTCCTTACAGTTTATGAAGAAAACGATTTGGTATTCGATGCTCTTTGTGCAGGGGCCTGCGGATACCTGGTAAAGAAAACTCCCCCGTCAAAACTTCTTGAGGCAATAAAAGATGCGTATGAAGGCGGGGCCCCAATGAGTTCACACATAGCCAGGAAGGTGATAGATTTTTTCCAGAAGAAGAAACCGACACCAGTGCATAAAAGTAATTATGAATTAACCCCGCGTGAGAAAGAAATTTTATCAGGATTAGTTGAAGGCCATAATTTTAAGGCAATCGCTGATTCACTTTTTATTAGCATTGAAACAGTAAGATTTCATTTCAGAAATATTTATAAAAAACTTCACGTTCATTCCCAGTCCGAGGCTGTTGCAAAGGCAATTAAGGAAGGCCTGATTTAGTCCCGATATTCTACCTGTTCGGGTGGTAGAAGATAGATCCTTTCCTATTTTTTCGAATACAAATACCTCTGTTTGAGTAGTAGCTTGATGTGCGCTTTAATCATAATTTAAGGCCTATAAAATAGTTTATCAGGAAATTAAGTTTAAATGTAACTATATGTTTCGATAAACTGGAGACTGGTAATTTATGATTAAAGTGGTTGTTGTAGAAGATAACGACACTATCCGCGAAGGGTTAAAAATATTAATTGACGGTACAGATGGTTTTTCCTGCGTTGGTGTCTATAGTAGTTATGAGTCAATGATTAAGGAATTGGAATTACTGATTCCGGATATTCTTTTGATGGATATTGGACTGCCGGGAATAAATGGAATAGAGGGGATTAAACAGGTAAAAACACTTCTGCCTGATTTAACAATACTGGTACTTACAATCTATGAAGAAAACGATTTGCTATTTGAAGCTCTTTGTGCAGGGGCAAGTGGTTACCTGGTCAAAATGACTCCGCCCGCAAAATTTCTTGAAACTATTCAGGATGCTTTTAATGGTGGATCTTCCATGAATGCCAAAATTGCAATGAGCATTATTGAAAAATTTAAAAGCAGAGGTAACATATTAACTTCAGAAGAAAAAGAAATTCTAAGTGAACTTGTTGCGGGTAGTAATTTTAAAGCTATTACAGATTCAATGCAAATAAGTCCGGAATCCTTAAAATTTCATTTGAGGGATATTTATAAGAAATTACATTTTAATTCTCAACTTAGTATTAAAATTGGGGTACCACAGGGGAAAATTATTTAAAAAATTTTTCCAGTCTATATAGGTAGTATTTTTTTGTCAAAAATGGCCACTATTTTTAAAATACCTTTATTCAGGTAGTAGTTTGACGGCACCTAAATCGATAGGTTGACATATAGATGGAATCCAGAAATTGCATTTATGAGCTAAAAAACTATTAAATAATAATTAAACAGAATTAAAACGAGATATTATCTGATAAATTTATACTACATTCCGAAAAAGCATTCAGATAAAACACAATGTGAACCATATCACAAACAACAAATGTAATTAATGAAATTAAAAGCATTAATACTCTTATTAATAACTTTAGTTATTTCCGCCTACGCGGGGAATCGTTCAAAGGATGATGTGGTATTGGCTTCTGTAGGGGGACACAAAATTACAATGGGGGACTTTACTGCCAGATACGAAGACTACCTGATTTATTCCGGCGTTAAAGATAATGTACCCTTGAGATTTTCAATTCTTAATAATATGATAAATGAAATTTTGTTGAAGGATTATGATAATAATTCCAAAATTTACAATAATTCTGAATATCAAAAAGAATTGAAATGGACTAAAGATGAAGTTATTCTGGCCTACCTAAAAGATCAGGAAGTATATTCGAAAATAACCGCAAGTGAAGATGAACTTCATAAAGCTTTCGAAAGAACAAATATAAAACTTGAAGTAAGACATTTATATGCACCCACCCAAAAAGCTGCTGATGAATTATATGCTCTTCTAAAAATGGGCGTTGATTTTAATAAACTGGCAAAGCAGGTATTCACAGATTCCTTGTTAAGGAATAACGGGGGATATCTTGGATATATATCCTGGGGAGCTACTGATCCAAATTTTGAAGACGCCGCATATTCACTGAAAGTTGGTGAAATTTCAAAACCGGTCAAAACTGCACAAGGATACAGCATAATCAAATTAGAAAACAGGGTTGTTAATCCTATGATGACCGAGTATAATTATCTGAACATGAAGCCCAAGTTGGAAAGAGCAGTAAAAATATCTAAGAAAAGTTCCTACGAAAAATCATACCTGGGAAAAATATTTGGTAAAAACACTATAAAATTTAATGATCAATCAATAACTGAAATTTACAACGAATTAGGCCAACCAGGATCACCTATTATAGAAAACGTAAGCCATTCAAAAACATCCACCGGGTTTTGCGCTGAATACCAGGGTAAGAAATACAGCCAGGATGATATTCGGGTTATTTTGTTTTCTTCTCCTGAATATAGCCTTGAGAAAATAAAATCTGTTAAAGATTTAGAAGCCGCAGTGCTTGGACTATTGATGCAGGAAAAACTTTTAAGAATTGCAAAAGAAAAAGGTTACGATAATAAAATAGATGTAACTACAAAATACAACGAACTCGCTAAAAATATTTTCTTGAACTATAAAAGAAAAGAAATACTAAAAACGGTTGATGTATCAGATTCAGAACTATATAGCTTTTATAATAAAAACATATCCTACTTCAAAGAAGAAAATGAGATGAACGTTCAGGAAATAGTCGTGCAGGATTCTTCAATGTTAGGAACTTTAACGAATAGATTGGACGCAGGTGAAGATTTTGGCAAACTTGCCGAAGATTTTTCATTAAGAAAATGGAGCTCAAAAAATAAAGGAATTTTGGGGCTATCACCTGTTTCGAAATTTGGAGAGCTGAAGGATACGTTATGGAATTCACCCTTAGGTAAAATAATTGGTCCGCTGAAATTTGATAAATATACAGGCTTCTTCAAAGTATTAAACAAACAAAATGGTAAACCAGTTGCTTTTCAACTTGTTAGGGAAAAAATACTCAATGAAGTTCGCAATGAGAAGGGCTTTCCTTACATGAAAAAGCATCTTGAAAAATTATCTAAAAAGACAGATATCAAAGTAAACGATAAATTATTAGCAAATTATAATTTTAATCTAGCAGGATAAAATAATAAGGCTTAAATCGCCCGGGAGAAATTATGAGAAAAATATTACTCATTCTTATTCTGTTTATAACGTCATCCACCTTATTATTAGCAGGTACCACTGGTAAATTAACTGGAAAAGTAATTGATGCAAAAACCAAGGAAGCATTACCTTTTGTAAATGTTGTAATCCTTGGTACTAATTTAGGTGCTGCTACAGATATTGATGGGAACTACACAATATTAAATATACCACCTGGTAAATATGACGTAAAAGTTCAGTATATCGGTTACCAGGCAGTTATTGTTGAAGGCATTTCTATTTCAATTGATCTAACAACCAGACAGGATTTCACCCTTTCAGAATCTTCTGTTGAATTAGAAGCAGTTGTTGTTGAAGGCAGAAAAGATGTACTGAAAAAAGATGTTACATCAAGCCAATCTTCAGTTTCGGCTGATCAGATAAGTGCTCTTCCTGTTCAGGAATTTAGTGATTTGTTACAGCTTCAGCCGGGCGTTTCAAAAGATGCAGATGGCGGATTTCATATTAGGGGCGGCAGAACAAGTGAAATTGCCTACTGGGTAAATGGAATCTCAATTACAGATCCCTATGATAACAGTCGTGGTATTGATATAGACAATAGCAGTGTTCAGGAGCTACAGGTAATCAGCGGTACATTTAATGCTGAATATGGTAATGCAATGTCAGGAATTGTAAATACCGTTACCAAAGAAGGCGGTCGTAAATATCACGGGAGTCTTAATATATACAGCAGCGATTATGTCAGTAATTTTACCTCCTACTTTGCAAATATTGATAACTATGATCCATTTACAAATTATAATTTCCAGGGAAGTTTGAGTGGCCCCGTACCATTCACAAATGATAAAATTACATTTTTTGGAAATGCCAGGTATAATTATGATGATGGATATCTTTACGGTTATAATTTTTATAATCCCGATGGATCAAAAGGAAATGGCAAACCTGTTTCAATGAGCTGGAGTAAAAAATGGCAGGGACTTGCTAACATTGCTTACCAGATTATCCCCGGAGTTAAAATAAACACAGAATTTTTATACTCTACTGATAAATATCAGGATTATGATCATTCCTTTAAATGGGAACCCGGCGGAAATCCAATAAAATATTCCAGAAGCTATAATGGAACGATTTCAATTAACCATGTATTGTCACCCAAAGCTTTCTATACTTTAAGAGGAAATTATTTCTTTAAAGATTTTAAACAGCGACTTTACTATAGTACAAGTGATCCAAGATATTTACACCCGGATTCACTTAATACTGTAAACTATGCTTTCCATACTAAGGGAACTGACTTGCACAGATTTTTCAGAGAAACAAATTCTTATTCTCTAAAATTTGATTTCTCCGGTCAGTTTACGGACAACCATTTGGTGCAATTTGGTGCTGAAGCAAAAAGACATGATATCCTTTTTGATGATTACACACTTCAGCCTTTAACTGTTAACGGAATTCCGGTTGATCCTTTTCGACCAGCAATTCCTGATTTAAGTTCTACAAACAGAAATAATTATAACGCCAAGCCTATTGAATTTTCCGCATATCTTCAGGACAAGATAGAATATAAGAGTGTAATTATTAATATTGGTTTAAGATGGGATTATTTTGATTCCAAAGGTAAAGCAATTGTAGATCCTGCAGATCCTAATATAAACATTCCTTTAAGAGCGGGAATGGATTCATTGACAATTGCAGAAAGAGAACCTTACTATTATAAAAACGCCACAGCCAAAAGCCAGTTAAGTCCTCGTTTTGGTATAGCTTATCCTTTAAGTGTTGACGGCGTCGTTCACTTTTCATATGGATGGTTCCTTCAAATTCCAAATTTCCAGTATTTGTTTAATGGTGGGGAATATAAAGTACCTGAAACAGGTAATGTAAATGATCCATTTGGCAATCCGGATATAAAACCACAAAAAACTATTATGTATGAAATCGGTTTCCGTCAGCAGTTCTCTTCTGATTACGTGGCTGACGTTACGGCATTTTATAGAGACATAAGAGACTGGATTACTGCAGGACCACCCACTCCAACATTAAACGGTGTTACATATTCAGTCTATACAAATAAAGACTATTCTAATGTGCGCGGAATAACATTGAGTTTCTCTAAACGATTTACCAATCACTTTTCATTTGATCTTAATTATACATATCAGGTTGCTGAAGGTAGTAACTCAAACCCTGATGATGAATTCAGAGCAGCACAGGGGAACCAGGAACCGGCAGTTTTTCTTAGCCCGCTGAATTGGGATCAAAGGCACAATCTTAATTTTAATTTTATGGTAGGGGATAAGGATTGGGGTGTTAGTCTTTTAGCTAGGTATGGAACTGGTCTACCATACACTCCCTCAGTTACTCAGTATACATCAGATAGAGGGCTAAGTACCGGTTTTGAATCTAATAGCAGAAGACGTCCGATGCAGTTTGTTGTAGATCTCAAGGCAAATAAAACATTTAGTATTGCCGGACTTAATCTTACTACATACGTGAAAGTTTTCAATTTATTTGATGCCCGTACAGTTGTAAATGTATTTGGTGATACAGGTGAACCTAATTTTACAACAGAGGCACAGAATGTAGGAATAGATCCTAATCGCCCAAATACAGTAGCAGAATATTTAAGATACCCTGATCATTATGGAGCTCCAAGATTGGTTCAGACTGGTATTGAAATTTCATTTTAAGTTTTTCTACTTCGGAGGATTATTTTAATGAATCGAATCCTAAAAATAGTTTTTCAATTTGCCGTAATATTTACGTTATCTGGCAAATTAATTTTTGCGCAATTTGGTCAGGTCCAGGGACACGTTCCCAGTAAAGAAAGAGGGGACCCGAGAGTAAGAGCACAGGCGCAAATGGAAGGTAATAGGGTAAGAACAACAATATTTAACTTTGCTTTTACCGGCAGAACCGGTGGCGAATTTCCTATTGATGTTCAGACTCCTTATGAATGGCCCAAAAATACCGGACAGGTATACTTGGCACTTACCGGATTAATCCTTGGTGGAGAAGTCACAGATAGCAAAGGGCAGATTCAGCATATTATAGATGTTCCAGATTATCGGTCTTCACCCCAGGGTAATAGCTGGAACCTTGAACCAATACCGGGATATTCTTCTCCTGTTGATGGTAAAAATACAATTGCAAATAGTCTGGATTCAGATACATGGCCTTCCGAATGGCCCGATAAACTTAACGATCAAAGTGATCCGGGCTGGAAAGGAAGCTGGAATGGATATTTTGGTAAAAATATTTTTAATGCAGACCAGGAACTTTTTGCAAAAGCATCCGATGACAGGTATGATCGCTACGCTGATTATTTCCCTGATACAACTGACCTTACGAGAAAAGGACTCGGTATTATTGTTGACCAGAGAACTCTAGCATGGTCTCAGCTTTTAGTACAGGATGATGTATTCCTTCTTTATACTTTAAGAAATGACGGCACAAAAGATATTCCTAAAATGGGTGTTACTATTTGGTTTGCTGATTTTGTAGGCGGCAATGGTGATTCACAGGATGATATAGCAGACTTCGATATTTTAGGAAGATTCCTCTGGTCACGCGATAATGATAACAGGGCGGCTACTTTCGGTAACGATCCTGTTGGTGCAGTAGCTGTATCCTTCCTCGAAACACCCGGAAACTCTACAGACAGAATTGATAATGATGGTGATGGTGAAATAAACGGACCAAAAGTTTCCGACGCGATGCTGGTTGGAGAAGTTCCTGATAACGGTGTAGACGATAATGGTAACGGACTGATTGATGAAAATCAAACACACGTTCCTTTCGGAACTCAGCCCGGTACTACTTATGCAAATGGGTTAGATGATAATAATAATGGTGAAATTAATAGCCCGGTGGTAACTCAGCAAATGATAGATGATGCCTCAACAGATAAATGGCATCGTTGGCCTCCAAGCCCAGAAACAGATGCGGTACAACAGGGACAGGTATGGCTGATCGAACTTACCCAGAATGATTTAGGAAAGAAATTTAAAGATAATATTGACAACGATGACAATTCGAATAGTTCTACAAGTTATAATAACCTTCCTGCCATAACCCAGGCTATGATTGATCAGGCGGCTTCCGATAAATATAACCGTTACAAAGTTCCTGGTACTGATGTAATTCTTTACAACGTTACTCAGGCTTCGCTAGGGAAAAAATATTTAAACAAAAATGGATTGAGAGATGTTGGTGTCGATGAAAATATAGATGAGATGATTGATGAATCAAGAACAGATGGTATTGATAATGACGGTGACTGGAGTTCCTTAACCGATGATGTGGGTCTGGATGGAGTTGCTGGTACGAGTGATTTGGGAGAAGGAGATGGTAAACCTACTTCGGGTGTTGGCACCGGCAGACCTGGTGAACCTAAAGTAGATTTGACCGATGTTAAGGAAACTGATCAGATAGGTATAACTAATGCACAAAGAATTGCAGCAGGCGGATTAAATATTAATAGTGATGCTCAGATGTGGTTCGATTTTATGATCCCGGGAAAATATTTTAATCCTGCTGTCGTAGCACCGGGCGAATATGATCTGTTTGTTTCTTCTGGTTTATTCCCAATGAAAGCAGGCGATGTACAACCTTTCTCAATGGTTGTAATATTGGTAAATGGACCGGTTAACGATCCTGGCGGGACTTTAAGAAGAAATGAAGTTCTCAAGAAACGAACAAGGGCACAGGAAACATATCAGAATAATTATAGATTTGCTGTTGCTCCTCCTGCACCAACATTGACAGCAGTGCCGGGAGACAATAAAGTAACTTTATACTGGGACGATGCTGCTGAAAGTTCATATGATGCGTTTACTGCAAATATTGGTGGCGATGGCCATCATTTTGAAGGCTACAGAATATACAGGGCGTCTGATCCTGCGTTTCTTGATGCAACAAACATTACTAACGGATTTGGTACAAAACAATTTCTGACCCCATTAAAGATTTTTGATCTGAAGGATGGCATTACCGGGTTTGATTCAGTAGGCATAGATGGAATTCATTATTACCTCGGTGATGATTCAGGGTTACAGCACTCTTTTATAGATAGTAGTGCAAAAAATGGATTTACATATTACTATGCTATAGTTTCTTATAGCAAAGGTTTTGCAGCTGGTGGAATATTGCCCGCTGAAAGCCCTGTTAGAATTAATCTGAAAGCCGATGGCTCAGTAAAACTTGGTCCTAACGTTGCAAGAGTTTCTCCGGAAGCAACTTCAGCCGGATATGTTGGAGCTACCTTAGGTACTATCAATTTAATTGAGGGTGCAACAACTAGTAAAGTCTCTTATGTGATTGTTGATCCCAATCAGGTAAAAAATAACCATGTGTATAACATTACATTCCAGGATACTTTGATTTTAGGTGGTGCTGGGAAAGCAGATACACTAAAAACAAAAAACTATTCTCTTATCGATTCTACCACTGGTACTACATTAATAAATGAAAGTACTCATCTGGAATCCACTTATGAGCAACCAATAATTGATGGTTTCAGGCTCTCGTTTGAAAATGAACAAAGAGTTCAACTGGATCAAACTACTTCTAGATGGAATGATCCGAATGTTCCTAAATACATAGTTGAAAAATTTGTAGCCCCTGGGACCCCACCCGGGGAGGAACGGCCAAATGATTACAAAGTTTATTTTGGAAATGTTGGTGCTGACACATCAGTAGCATATAAAATAGGCGCAACCACTTATCCATCAAAACCGGTCAATTTCCGTGTTTTCAATATGACAACACAAAAGTATTTGAAATTTGGATTTCTTGAATTAGATACAACTTTTGGAGGTCAGGGAAAACTTTCTGCTCGCAGTGCTTATAAAGATAGAATAGTTTTTCTTGAACCAAACTCAAATGATTCACTCGTAACAACTTGGTGGTTCTATTTGTCTGCACAGCCTGATACGGCATTAGGGCAAACAATACCACAACCGGGTGACACTGCATATATCTATCTCAGAAAACCATTCCTGTCAAATGATGTATTCTCATTTACATCAAGTTCCCAAAAAGTTGATAAGTCAATGGCCAAAACGGACCTGGATAAAATAAAAGTTGTTCCAAATCCGTATTTGGGCTCCGCTATGTGGGAAGTTAAAAATCCTTATACCTCAGGAAGAGGACCCAGATCATTACACTTTACTCATCTTCCCGCTAAATGTACTATCAGGATTTTTACAGTTG
>Ga0209919_1000392_pt1 | contig 22115 bp, 20 predicted proteins | sample SalPon2A_C_D2_MG_FD_185721 | JGI IMG/M metagenome (GOLD analysis project Ga0209919, IMG submission 185721) | Soil microbial communities from South San Francisco under conditions of wetland restoration - Salt Pond MetaG R2A_C_D2_MG (SPAdes)... | ecosystem: Environmental > Terrestrial > Soil >... | reverse complement strand
CCGGGCGATCGAGGCGATCGCCGGGCGCTACGCCATCCCCATCGTCAACTTCGGCCACGCCGGCGACGGCAACATCCACGTCAACGTGATGATCGACAAGGCGATCCCCGGCGAGCAGGAGAAGGCCGACAAGGCGATCGAGGAGATCTTCGCCGAGACTCTCAAGCTCGGCGGCACGATGAGTGGCGAGCACGGGGTCGGCATCACCAAGGCCCCCTATATCCCGATGGAGCTCGACCCCGCGGCCGTCGCCTACATGAAGACGATCAAGCGCGCCCTCGACCCGAACAACATCCTGAACCCCGGGAAGATTTTTCTGGAGGATTAACTTGCCCCCCTCACCCCCAGCCCCTCTCCCTCAGGGAGAGGGGCTGGGGGTGAGGGGTTAACTTTGACGGACCCTGTTTTCAATGCCTAGACATAAAAAACTTAAAGATTTCGAAGAGCAGATCGAGCAGTGCGTCAAGTGCGGCGCCTGCCAGGCCCACTGTCCCGTCTTCGGCGAGCAGAAGCGGGAGTCGGTGGTGGCCCGCGGCAAGGTGGCGCTGGCCCACGCCCTGCTGGAGCAGGAGATCGAACTCGACGAGCGGATGGTCGCCGATATGTCCAAGTGCCTGCTCTGCGGCAGCTGCTTCGACAAGTGTCCGAACCTGGTCCCCACCGACGAGATCGTCATGGCGGCCCGGCGGGAGATCGCCGAACGCAAGGGCCTGACCACCTTCGGCAAGGCGGTCTCGACGGTACTGAAAAACCCGGCGCTGATGAATGCTCTGGCCAAGGGCGGAAGCGCCTTCTCCAGGCTGCTGTTCAAAAAAGTTCCCGAGGGCAGCGGACTGCGCCTTCGCTTTCCCGCCCCCTTCGTCGCTTCCGACCGTACCCTGCCGGAGATCGCCCCGAAGCCCTTTCGCGAGCGCCACCCCGAGTTCATTCCCGGCGCCGAGGGCAAGCCGACAGTCGCATTCTTCACCGGCTGCATGATCAACTACATGTACCCGCAGATCGGCGAGGCGCTGCTGAAAGTCCTCCGGTTCATGGAGATCGGTGTCTGGATCCCGAAGGACCAGGGCTGCTGCGGTCTGCCGGCCCTCTCCTCGGGGGATGCGAAGGCGGTCGACCAACTGGCCGAAGCCAACCTGGGAGCCTTCTCCGGCCGCGCACCCGACGCCGTGGTCACCGCCTGCGCATCCTGCAACATCGGCATGGGCAAGCATTTCGCCGAACTCGGCGAGGCGCATGCCGCGGCGATGGAGAATCTCAGCGACATCCTCGTCTTCCTGGTGCAGCAGGGCTTGGCGGAAAAGCTCGCCGCCCTGCCGGAAAAGGAAACCCGCCAGCGGGTGACCTACCACGACCCCTGCCATCTGCGCACCCAGGGGGTCACCAAAGAGCCGCGCATCCTGCTCGAGGCGCTGCCCGGAGTGCGGTTCGTCGAAATGGCCGGAGCCGACCGCTGCTGCGGCCTCGGCGGCACTTTTTCGGTCTACCACTACGAGACGAGCAAGCAGATCGGCGCTCGCAAGGCCGACGGCATCGCCGAGAGCGGCGCCGACCTGGTGGCGAGCGCCTGCCCCGGCTGCATGATGCAGCTTCAGGACACCATCAACCACGCCGGACTGCCGCAGAAGGTGGTCCACGTACTCGAGCTGATCGCCCGGGAGCTGCCCGAAGAGTAAAAAAAAGGAAGGCGCTGCAAAACCCGCAGCGCCTTCCTTTTTTTGGTATCAATCGAAATCAGTAGTGTCCGGTTAGGTTGATGCCCCCGGCCAAAATCACCCCTCATCCGCCCCTTCGGGGCACCTTCTCCCTGATGGAGAAGGGAAAATGTTTCCCCTCTCCCACGGGGAGAGGGTGGCCGCAGGCCGGGTGAGGGGAAAATTCCAGAGGTGGGGATACCGCAATCACCTAACCGGACAACGCTGAATCGCCCCCCCCCTCAGCATGCCCGCTTCAGCATCAGCTCCTCAAGCGCCCTCGCCAACTGATCGGGGCAGCTGGTCTGGTTGCGGCACTTCAGCCCGCGCAATCGTTCGATCACCTCGACGACCGGCATCCCCCGGACCAGCGCCGCCACCCCCTGGGTATTGCCGGCGCAGCCGCCGATGAAGCGGACCTCCTTGAGAGCCTCCCCTTCCAGCTCGATATCGATGAAACGGGAACAAGTCCCCTGCGTTGCATAGGTCGTTTTCATCACCACTCCCTGTTCGCGGTTAATCCTGCCCGGAAAAGATATAACACTGCCGCAAATCCCGGGTCAAACAATAAATTCAGAAAACCGAATATTAGATTGTTTCCACCCGCCGCCGGACGAGAGAAACCTCGCCTCGCCCCCCCGCCAATACCGCTGAAGGTACGCCACGGCCTGCGTCGAAGCGTTCTTGCTTTTTTCACTTTCGGCGGCATACTTAGAGGCGTGTCCGTCATTTTTTGTACGCCTGTCCGCAAAAGGAGGCCCCTGCGATGAAAAAAACGTTCCTGTTCCTGCCCCTGCTGGCCCTTTTCCTCTCCACTGGGGTCGCCTTGGCCGTCTCTCCGGGAATGATCCTGGAATTTAAGGACAATCCCATGGGCAAGGTGATTTTCGACGGCAAGGTCCACCAGGAGGCCGGCGCGGTCTGCAAGGATTGCCATAACAAGGAGATGTTCCCGAAAATGAAGCAGGGTACGGTCGAAATCACCATGGCCGAGATTTACGCCGGCCGACTGTGCGGCGTCTGCCACAACGGCAAACGGGCATTCGGCACCGAGGGCAACTGCAGCCGTTGTCACATCAAGGAGTAGCGCCGGGGACCGCCAGCCCCATATTCTCTACCTTCCAACGCAAAAGGGAACGGCCGGACAGCCGTTCCCTTTTGCGTATTCCCGATTCGAATGAGGAACCTTTTTTCAGAGCTCGCCCATGATTCCCTCGATCTGTTCCTTGATATCGATAGCGACCTCGATGGCTCCCGGTTTCCGAACCCAGTCCATGATCCGGGCAGGGTCCATGGCCATGACCGTCGTCTGGCCGAGGCTGTCCTCGTAGACGACAATCTTGCAGGGGAGAAGCAGGCCGATATTGTGATCGGCGCTGAAGGCCCGGTAAGCATGCTCGGCCCGGCAGGCACCGAGAATCAAATATCGGCGAAAGTCGACGCCGAGCGCTTTCTGCAGATGCTGCTGAAGATCGACCCGGGTGACGACATCGAAGCCCCTGCCCTCCAGAAGTTCGCAAACCCTTCCCACCGCTTCGTCGAAACCTCCGGGAACCGTCTTGCCGAACCCATAAGAGCAGCTTTTCTCCATCATCCTCTCCCTGTCGAGTCATCCCGCCATACCATAAATAAATTCCTCTCCCGGTCGGACCGCCTAGCCGCCGATCTCCTGCATGCGTCTCTTTCCGGAACGGAAGTCTTCCTCGCCGATACGGTGCTTCTCCGGCTTGACGCCGACGGCGGTCCGAAGGATTTCCGTCAGCTCCTCCGCGGGAGCTTCCTTGCGCAGGGCCGGCTTCAGGTCTATTTCCTCGGTGGAGAAAAGACAGGGGCGGATATGTCCGGTGGCGGTCACCCGCAGACGGTTGCATTCCCCACAGAAATGCTCCGAGACGGCCGGTATGACTCCCAGACGGCCCGGGGCGTCGGTATAGCGATAAAGCCGCGCCGGACCGGCGGGACCGGACCGGCTTACGGGAAGAAGCTCGCCGAGCGCGGCCAGCGCCTCCATGATCTGGTCAGCCCCGAAGCGGCTTGCCTGGGCATAGTCGAGATCGGAGCTTACCGGCATGAATTCGATAAAACGCACTTCCCAGGGATGGTTGAGGGTGAGGCGGGCGAAATCGCCGATCTCGTCCTCGTTCACGCCCCGAATGGGCACCATGTTGATTTTGATCGGCGCCAGACCGTTCTTCTCGGCCGCCTCGATTCCTTCCAGCACCTTCGACAGTCCGCCACGGCGGGTAATCGCCGAAAAACGCTCCTCGCGCAGGGTATCGAGGCTGACGTTGACCCGGGCCAGTCCGGCCTTGCGCAGATCGGAGGCCATCTCACCCAACAGCAGGCCGTTGGTGGTCAGGGTGACCTCCGGCTTGCCCGGCAGATCGGCCAGGCGCCGAACGAAATCGACCACTCCCTTGCGCACCAGGGGTTCGCCGCCGGTCACGCGAATTTTTCTCACTCCCAACCGAACAGCCGCCGCGGAAATCCGCAGCAGCTCCTCGTAGGAAAGGATCTGCCGGTGGGAAAGGGCGGGAACCCCCTCCTCCGGCATGCAATACCGGCATCGCAGGTTGCACCGGTCGGTAATGGAAAGGCGCAGGTAATCGATTCTGCGGCCGAAAGGGTCTTTCACGGATGTTTCTCCAGGCTGGGATTGCTAACGGTAACACCCAAAATAGCATTCTTTCCCACTTCGGGGCAAGCGGCGGCTGCGAGCAGGCAGCTGGGAGCAGGTAAATCTCCTCGAGCAGGACGCCCCTTGCAAAATATCCGGCGAAGGCTATGTTTTTAAGGAAGGCGCGCTCAAATACCAAGTGCAACCCGCCTTTTGCCCTCTGGCTGCGCTTCTGTGCTGCTCGCGCCTTGCCGGAGAACAAAATTCGGGCATGCTGAACAGTTACTAAAGGGGGAAAGACCCCTCGGAGGAAAATTGCGCATGGCTATCGGAATACGAAATGAGCGCCGCCCGACGGACAACCCTCCCCGTTTCGGTACGATCGCCGTCGAGTCAGGCTACATCACCCCAGACCAGTTGAAAAAAGCCTTGATCGAACAGGTGGAGGACGATCTGGCCGATCGTCCTCACCGGGTGCTCGGCGCCATTCTCTACGAAAACGGATGGATTACCTTTCGTCAACAGGAGGAGATCCTCGACCGGCTTCTTGAAAATCCTCCTGGCAAAGCGAGGAAGGAAGTGTCCACCTGACGCTCCTGAGATAAAAGCCGGTCGCCGGCGGCTGACCCCTCTCCACGACCTCGCTTTGCCAACTCGGATCTTCAACGAGAAAAGCCCCCCGGCAATTGACGCCGGGGGGCTTTTGTGCGGGCTTTACCTGGTGCAACAGGGGGTTTTACATCATGCCGGGCATGCCGCCGCCCATGCCGCCGGGCATGCCGCCAGGCATGCCGCCCATGCCGCCCTCGTCTTCCTTGGGCAACTCGGCCACGGCGGCCTCGGTGGTGAGCATCAGTCCGGAAACCGAAGCGGCGTTCTGCAGCGCGCTGCGGGTCACCTTGGTCGGATCGATGATACCGGCCTCGAGCATATCGGTGTACTCGTCGTTGGAAGCATTGAAGCCGTAGGCGCCGGTCTTGCCGACCACTTCGTTAAGGACGATGGAACCCTCGTGGCCAGCGTTGTTGGCGATCTGCCGCAGCGGCTCTTCCAGGGCGCGCTTGACGATCTGAACTCCGAAAGCCTGCTCGCCTTCGGCCTCGACCTTGTCCAGGGCTGCGATGCAGCGCACCAGGGCGACGCCGCCGCCGGGGACGATGCCTTCTTCCACCGCCGCACGGGTGGCGTGCAGGGCATCCTCGACACGGGCCTTCTTCTCCTTCATCTCGGTCTCGGTGGCTGCGCCGACCTTGACCACGGCGACGCCGCCGACGAGCTTGGCCAGACGCTCCTGGAGTTTCTCGCGGTCGTAGTCGCTGCTGGTCTCCTCGATCTGGGCACGGATCACCTTGACCCGGGCATCGATGTCGGCCTCGCTGCCGGCGCCGTCGATGATGGTGGTGTTGTCCTTGTCGATGACGATGCGCTTGGCGCTGCCGAGCATGTCGATGGTGGCGTTCTCGAGCTTGAAGCCGATTTCCTCGCTGATGACCTTGCCGCCGGTGAGGATGGCGATGTCTTCGAGCATGGCCTTGCGGCGGTCACCAAAGCCGGGAGCCTTGACGGCGGCGACGTTGAGAGTGCCGCGCAGCTTGTTGACCACGAGGGTGGCCAGGGCTTCGCCCTCGACGTCCTCGGAGATGATCAGCAGGGGACGGCCCTGCTTGGCCACCGGCTCAAGCACCGCCAGCAGGTCCTTCATGTTGCTGATCTTCTTGTCGTGGATGAGAATCAGGGCATCTTCCATGACCGTTTCCATACGCTCGGCGTCGGTCACGAAGTAAGGGGAGAGGTAGCCGCGATCGAACTGCATCCCCTCGACGGTCTCGAGAGACGTCTCCATCGACTTGGCTTCCTCGACGGTGATGACCCCTTCCTTGCCGACCTTCTCCATCGCCTCGGCCAGGATGTTGCCGATCGTCTCGTCGGAGTTGGCGGAGATGGTGCCGACCTGGGCGATCTCCTTGTGGTCCTTGATCGGCTTGGAGAGCTCCTGCAGGGAAGCGACAGCCGCCTCGACCGCCTTGTCGATGCCGCGCTTGATCTCCATCGGGTTGTGCCCGGCGGTAACCAGCTTGACGCCTTCGCGGTAGATGGCCTGGGCCAGAACGGTGGCGGTGGTGGTCCCGTCGCCGGCGACATCCGAGGTCTTGGAAGCAACTTCCTTGACCAGCTGGGCGCCCATGTTTTCGAACTTGTCCTCGAGCTCGATCTCCTTGGCGACGGTCACGCCGTCCTTGGTGATCAGGGGGGCGCCGAACGACTTCTCGATGACGACGTTGCGGCCCTTGGGGCCGAGAGTCACCTTGACGGCGTCGGCCAGCATGTTGACGCCGGCGAGGGTCTTGGCACGGGCGCTCTGCCCGAATTTGATTTCTTTAGCAGCCATGATGGTAGTTCCTCCTTCTTAGGCTTTAATCGCGAGTGGGGATGTTTACTTATTCGATGACGCCGAGGATGTCGTCCTCGCGCATCATCAGATATTCCTTGCCGTCAATTTTGATGTCGGTGCCGGCATACTTGCCGAACAGAACCTTGTCGCCAACCTTGACGTCGAGGGGAAGGACCTTGCCTTCCTCGTTCGACTTGCCCTTGCCGACAGCGACGATCTTGCCTTCCTGGGGCTTTTCCTTGGCGGTGTCGGGGATGATGAGGCCACCGGCGGTCTTGGTCTCTTCCTCCAGCCTTTCGACGATGATGCGGTCGTGCAACGGTCTGATGTTCATGGTTGTTTCTCCTTTCGCGTATGACACGGATGTAATGTCGGGAATCGCTCCCTCTATAAATGGTCCCAAAAAATAAAAAGACGCTCCGGTTCGATTGGACCTGCGAACCAAGCCCCTTTTCGGGCCGCCGTTAGCACTCACTTCATCCGAGTGCTAACAACAGGGCTAAATATAGTCAGCCCCACCGGAATGTCAAGAGTTTTCTGGAGATTTTTTTGAAGGAAGGCCCGGAGGCCGGACGGGATGGCGGGAAGTGAATTCTTCACTCGGGCGAACCGTCTCCGTCGTCGACGAGACGGCGCCGGAGAAGTAAGCTGAGGCATCATCGGAACGGCAGGCGATAACGCCCTACCAGGGGTGCTTGTCCATCTCCTCGCGGAAATATTTCTCGTAGAGGATCTGCCATTCGCGGCTGCCGGGGATCTTCTTCTGTCGGCTCAGTTTTTCGCGCACCAGGGTATCGACCCGGTCGTCAATTGCCAGCAGTTCGGTCAGCGTCTGTTTGACCGTCCGCAAGGCCTCGACCTCGTCGCGGTAATCGAGCAGGTCCTCGCGCCAGAGGCCGTCGGCGATCAGGTGCGACAGGTGGGATATGCGCTGTTCAGAGAGCTTCACAGGGGAATATCCCTTTCCTCGGCCAGCCTCTTCTTGATCATCAGGAAGAGTTTCTGTCGGTCGACCCCGGCCGGGGCTTGTGCGAGGTGGGCTTCGAGCAGCTTGCGGGCATCGCGGTCAAGATCGAGTTCCTCGGTGAGGTTGCGGCGGATGATTTCCTCGATGCGCATCCGCACCCGACCCCGTTCGGCCTTCAGGCTCGCTCCGCCCTTGTCGATGAGATCCGTCAGCACCCTGTCGGCAAGGCGCCCGATCTGTTGGTCGGATAAACGCATGGCTCCTCCGGACAGAAGACAAACTGCCCGAGCATGGTAACCCCGGGGTCGGCGATTGTCAACGAGGGAAATTCTTGACAGAAAACCGGCAGTGTGCTAGTGAAAATCAACAACTTGCAAATCCGCAAAAACCTTCTGTGACTGGCGCTTGGGTGGACAACCACCGGGGAGCAGAGGGATTGTATTTATCGTGCCGTGCGCCTGGGCTCCTGAATTCCGGAGAACGGGCGTTTTTTGTTTTTTTCAACGGAGCCTTCCATGCATAAAAAACTCTACATCCCCGGCCCGGTCGAGGTTCACCGCGACGCCATGCAGGCCATGACGGTGCCGATGGTCGGTCATCGTATGCCCGAGTACGCCCGGCTGCACGCCGGCGTCACCTCCCGGCTCAAGAAACTGCTCAACACGGAAGATCCGGTCTTTCTCTCCACCTCGAGCGCCTTCGGCGTCATGGAGGGTGCGGTGCGCAACCTGGTGCAGAAGCGCTGCGCCAGCTTCGCCAACGGCGCCTTCAGCGGCAAATGGCACGACGTCACCCGGCGCTGCGGCATCGAGGCGGACCTCTTCGCCGCCGACTGGGGCCAGCCCGTCACGGCGGTGATGGTCGACCGGGCCCTGTCCACCGGAAAATACGACGCCATGACCGTGGTACACAATGAGACCAGCACCGGGGTGATGAGTCCGCTCGAAGAGATCGCAGACGTCATGCGCAAGTACCCGGAGGTCTCCTTCATCGTCGACACCGTCTCCTCCATGAGCGCGGTGCCCATCGACGTTGCCGCCCTCGGCACCGACGTCTGCCTGGCCGGCGTGCAGAAGGCCTTCGGCCTGCCACCGGGCCTGGCCGTCTTCGCCGTCTCGCGCCGCGCCCTCGACAAGGCGAAGACCACCCCGAACCGCGGCTACTATTTCGATTTCGAGGAGTTCGAGAAGAACGACCTGAAGGACAACACCCCCAGCACCCCCTGCATCAGTCTGATCAACGCCCTCGACCATCAACTGACGACGATGTTCGACGGGGGGCTGGAGAATCGCTATGCCCGCCATCGCCGGATGGCCGAGGCGACCCGCGGCTGGATTCTCGATCAGGGGTTCGGACTCTTCGCCGCCGAGGGGTTTCGCTCACAGACCCTGACCTGCGGCAGCAACGATCGGCGCACCGACCTGAACCGGCTCAAGCAGCTCGCCGGCGAGCGGGGCTACGCCATCGACAACGGGTACGGCAAAATCAAGAATGAAACTTTCCGCATCCCCCATATGGCCGACATGACCATGGCGGACCTGGAGGAGCTCTTCGACCTGCTCGCCGAGCTGCTACCCGAAGCACGCAAATAAGCGGTCCCGCAACCCACCGGAAGAACGAAAAAAGTCCACCTTCGGGTTCGCCTTCGACGGGGCATCCTTTGGGATCAAACCCTTTGGACGAGTAAAGGGTTTGGCGGCGCCGGGGGCCGCGACTCCTGGAGCTTTATCGGGGGTTTGCGACGAGACGGGCCATAGGCGTATATCAATACCGGACCCGCACCCGATAGTTCAGGGTCGCCTCGCCGCCCGCCGGGACCGGAACCTGCCAGACGGCGGTGCCGGCGGCCTCCTTGACGTGGGCATGACTCTCCTTGAGCACTTCCCAGTCGCCGGGCATCGGCTCGAGCACCCTGACCACCACCTCCTCGTCCTTGGCGTTTTTCAGGTCGATCTGGTAGGCGCTTTCAAAGACGTAGTGATAGGGGCCGAAGCCGCCCAGTTTCTTGAAGTCGGTCTGTTTCTTGGCGGCGGTCACGTCGAAGGCCTCTCCGAGCTTGAGCCGCACCGTTTCCTTTTCGGGCGTATGGTCGATGCGGTCCTCGCCGACAAACTGGGTATTTCCGGCGCCGTCCCTCTTGTAGACCCTCACCACACCCTTGGGAAGGGGCAGACCGAGACCGATCTCGCGGCGGTTTTCCAACTCGATAAAGACCCCCACCTTCAATTTCCGCCCCAGGTCTCCGAAGCTGCGCGAATAATAGTAGTCGCTGCCCCGGAGAAGAAACTCCTTGCGCACCGGTACGTCGCCGGCCGACAGCAGCGCCACCTGCTTGGTCTGGTTCTGGCGCAGGGTGGTTGGCCGGTCGAGCGTATAGAGATGGTATTCGAAGAGGGCCTCCTCGGCCATCTGCGGTGCCGCCGCCTTGGTCATCGCCTCCTCGACCCGCAGGTCGCGGGCCATGCGCATCTCCTCGCGCACCCGGTGGACATCGCCGGCCACCAGCTGCAACCGCGCCTCCCGGTAGGGGGTCCCGCTCTGGTTGGTCAGGGTCACCCAGCCGGAGAGGTCGAGGCGGTCGTCGTCGGCATTGAGCTCGGCCACGTAATCGGCCCGCCAGGACAGCCCTGCGGTCAGGTAGCTCAGCTCCAACTGTTGCGGCTCTGCGGTGCCGCTGTTGAGCAGGGTCACCAGGGTCGGCCTGTCGCGCAGGTTGGCGGGGACTTCGGGGTAGACCAGTCGACCGGGGATGCCGGTCTCGATACGGTCGCCGATGCGCAGAACGACGCCGTTGTTGGCCGCCAGGATGCGGGCTGTCTCGTAGGTCTCCTCCCCGGTCCGGGGATGGGTCTTGACCACCCGCACCTTCTTGCCCACGTATTTCTGGAGCAGCTTCTCCGGGCTCAACAGATCAAAATCGAAGTTCTGCTCGACCAGATAGAACCCCTCGCCGTGGCTGATGCTGCGCAGCAAGGCGGTCTCGGGCCGTATCCGCGCGCTGACCTCGCGGAAGGCAAGCCGGTTCGGACCCTGGTCGAGACGGACCAGGCGCCGGTCCTTGACCAGGGCCAGGTTCTCGTTGTAGATGGTCACCGCAACCTGTTGCTGGTCGCCCAGATCGGTGATCTTTTCGACCTCTTCCGCCGTCCCGCCGGGCGCTTGCAGGGCCAGAGCGGTCACGGGTGAAAGGACCAGAAGGCATCCTGCCAAAACAACGGAAAATGCAACCCTGACGCGCATGGCCTCTCTCCTTTGCTATACAATCCACCTCGAAAAGTAGTCCCGGTTGATAATTCTACCAGATTAACCCGACGGCTGTCGATTCGGGACACGGTGAAGGTGAAGAGAGGCTGGAGAGTGCCGGGGGGTCTTCCCGCCTGCGGCCGGTCGAAACCGGCAACCCGAAACGGCAAGGGCCGACCATTGCTGGTCGGCCCTTGCGATAAACAGAGCGGTGAGAAGGCTTTCAGGCCGGCTCCAGGCCGGCGAACTTGAGCAGAAGCTTTTTCGAGCCGACGCTGCGGAAATAAACCGTCACCTTCTGGTTGTCGCCGCTGCCTTCCAGGCGGCGGACGGTACCGACGCCGAACTTGACGTGCCGAACGCGGGCGCCGATGCGCAGCCCCTCCTCGGCCTCCGGCACGACCCGGACATCCTCATCGAAGAGCTCTTCGGTGCCGGCTCCCGGGTCGGGTGCCATCTGCTCGAAGATGGCGGCCAGATTGTGGGCCGCGGGATTTGCCGTCGCCGCCGGTTCGCCGCCGGCCAGGCAGTCCCGGGGAATCTCCTCGAGAAAGCGGCTCGGCGGATTGAACTGGAAACTCCCGTAGACCCGGCGGCGGCGGGCGTGAGTGAGGAAGAGCCGAGCCATGGCCCGGGTCATGCCGACGTAGCACAGTCGCCGCTCCTCCTCGATATCCTCCCCCTCGCCGGTGGCCCGGGAGTGGGGGAAAAGGCCCTCCTCGAGACCGGTCATGAAGACGACGGGGAATTCGAGGCCCTTGGCGGCATGCAGGGTCATCAGGGTGACCCGGTCGCGGCTCTCGTCGTAGGAGTCGAGATCGGTCACCAGAGCGACCTGCTCCAGGTAGTCCTGCAGGGTCGCCTCGCTGCCGCGGTGTTCCTCCATTCCGGCCAGCAGCTGCTCCAGGTTCTCCAGGCGGCCCTTGGCCTCGGCGCGCTCGCCTTCGGTCATCGCCCGACTCGCCTCCTCCCGCAGGACCGGGCCGTAGCCGCTCTCCTCGATCAGCTCGGCGGTGAGCTGCGGATAGGGAATGCGCGCCAGCCGTTTGCCGAAGCCGTGGAGCATGGCGACGAACTCTCCCACCCTCCTGGCCGCCGCCCCCTTCAAGACGCCTTCCTTCAGGGCCTTTTCGCAGGCCGGCAGAAAGCCCCCGGCTTGCTCCTCGAAGACGGCAATGCGGCTGACCGTGGCGGCGCCGATTCCCCGGGCCGGCACGTTGATGATCCTTTTGGCCGACAGGGAGTCGGCCGGATTGATCAGCACCCGCAGGTAAGCGAGGATGTCCTTGACCTCGCGCCGGGCGAAGAACTTGACCCCGCCGACCATCACGTAGGGCAGGCGCTGCCGCACCAGCGCCTCCTCAAGGGAACGGGACTGGGCATTGGTGCGATAGAAGACGGCGATGTCGCGAAGATGGCGGCCCGCTTTCTTCAGCCGGCCGATCTCTCCGGCGACGAAGCGCGCCTCCTCCAGGTCGTCGGGCAGGGTTTCGAGAACGATCTTCTCCCCCGGCGGATTCTCGGTCCAGAGCGTCTTTCCCTTGCGACCGAGGTTCTTCTCCACCACCGCGCCGGCTGCCTCGAGGATGGTGCCGCTGGAGCGGTAGTTCTGCTCCAGGCGGACCACCTTGCAGCCCGGATAATCGCGCTCGAAGCCGAGGATGTTGCCGATCTCCGCCCCCCGCCAGCGATAGATCGACTGATCGTCGTCGCCGACCACGCAGAGGTTGCGATGGCTGGCGGCGAGCAGCTCGGTCAGCCGGTATTGAACCTGGTTGGTGTCCTGGAATTCGTCTGCGAGAATATGGCGGAACCGCTCCTGCCAGCGGCGCAGGACGTCCGGGTAGTTCTCGAACAGGTGGAGCGTATAGAGGAGCAAGTCGCCGAAATCGAGAGCGTTGGCCTGGCGCATCTTGTCCTGATAGCGCTCGTAGACCTGGGCCACCGTTTCGCCCCAGTGGTCGTCCCGGTCGACGTCCGCCGGCAGCTCGCCTCGGTTCTTGCAGGCATCGATGGCGGCGGCCGCGGCCGCCGGCTTGAGAGTGCGCTCGGAGATTCCCATCTCCTTGAGAACGTCCCTGAGCAGCCGCTGCTGGTCCTGATCGTCGTAGATGGTGAAATCGGAGGTAAAGCCCAGAACGTCGATCTCCCGCCGGAGAATGCGCACGCAGGCGGCGTGAAAGGTGGCCACCCAGAGCCCGTCCACGTCGCCGAGCAGAGCCTTGAGTCTCTCGCGCATCTCGGCGGCGGCCTTGTTGGTGAAAGTCACCGCCAGAATGCGCCAGGGCTCAACTTGCCGCTCCCGGATCAGGTGGGCGACCCGATGGGTCAGGGTGCGCGTCTTGCCCGAGCCGGCCCCGGCCAGGATCAGCAGGGGACCGTCGCCGTGCAGCACCGCCTCGCGCTGCACCGGATTGAGGGAGGCGAGCAGCTCACGCATCGGCTTCTTCCTCGAGGCTGCGGGTCATCAGGGCCCGGTTGTAGGCCGACACCATGTCGCGCCGGGAGATGATCCCGACCAGCTTCCGCCCGCCATCCCGTTCCACCACCGGCAGCTGTTCGATGTTGCGGTAGCCGATCTTCTTCATCGCCCGGTCGAGGTCCTCGTCGGCGGTCACCGTGATGACGTCGAGGGTGGCCAGCTCCTTGACCACCACCAGGTCCATCAGATCCTTCTCGAACACCACCCCCATGAAATCCTGAACCGAAATGATGCCGGTCAGCTCCCCCTGGAGATTGATCAGGGGGAAGTTGGTGTGCCGGGTGCTGGCGGTGAAGGCGGCGAACTGCCCCAGCGTCATGTTCTCGGGGACCGTTTCCGGATCCTTCACCATCACTTCGCCGACCCGAAGCGACTTCATGATATTGCGCTCCTTGCCCGCCTCCAGGTCGATCCCGGCCCGGGAGAGTTCGACGGTATCGAGGCTGTCTTTCTTGAAGTGACGGCAGATGGCGGTGCCGATTACGCAGGAGAGCATGATCGGGATGATGACCTGGTAGCTGGCGGTCATTTCGAAGAGTAGAAAGATGGCGGTCATCGGGGCATGGGTGGCGGCGGAGAGAAAAGCCCCCATGCCAACCAGGGCATAGGCCCCCGGCGAGATGGCGATATCGGGAAAGGCGATCAGGGCCACCTTGCCGAAGGCACCCCCGGCCACCGCCCCGAGGTAGAGCGACGGAGCGAAAAGCCCTCCGGGAAGGCCCGAGCCGAGGGTGATCGAGGTGGCGACCATCTTCATCACGACCAACGCCGCCAGAAGGTACCAGAGACCCTGGCCGTGCACCACCCGCTCCATGTATCCGTAGCCGTTGCCGAAAACCTGGGGAAAGAAAATGCCGATCACGCCGACCATTGTGCCGCCGAGAACCGGCTTGGCCAGGCGCGGCAGCGGCAAGGCGTCGAAAAAGTCCTTGATGCGGAAATGGATATCGATAAAGCCGGCGGCGAGCACCCCGATCACCATGCCGAGAAGGACGTAGAGCACCAGCTCCCAGGGCGTGGAGAGCGAATAGGGAGGCACGGCGAGTTCGGGAACATTGCCCATCAGGGCCCGGGAGATGACCGTGGCCATGCCGCTGGCGATGACGATGGAGGTAAAGCTCGTGATCTCGAAGGAGGAGAGCAGCACGATCTCCTGGGCGAAAAAGACCCCGGCGATCGGGGCGTTGAAGGTCGCTGCTATCCCGCCGGCCACGCCGCAGGCCACAAGGACCTTGAGGCGATCGCCGCTGACCTTGAAAGCCTGACCGAACTGGCTGCCGATGGCGCCGCCGATCTGGGCGATCGGACCCTCCTGTCCGGCGCTGCCGCCGGTGCCGAGGGTAATGGCGCTGGCCAGGCCGCGGGTGAAGATGGGACGAGCCCTCAGCTTGGCCCCGCGCAGGTTGACCAGCTCGAGAAAGGCGGCAAATCCGAACCGGATGTCCCGGGCCAGGAAGATGCCGAAGGGAATCAGAAGAAGACCGCCGGTCACCGGAAAAAGAACGACCAGGAGCCGGCTCCAGCTCCATCCGTCATAGGAGATGCCGAAGGCGTGCATCCCCTGCTCAATGACCCCCCAGTGGATAAAATCGATGGTCTGGCGAAAGGCGTAATTGCCCAGACCCGCCAGCACGCCGATGGCCACCGCCAGGATGGCCATGAAGGTGTTCTCGCTGATGCGAAAACGGCTCAGCAGCGCGGTATTTCGACGCCGCAGCCAGACATAGATCTTTGTTCGGGAACGCAAAAATTTACTCCACGGTGACGCACTTGGCCGGGGTTCGGAGACGGCGCCGGTCGGCTGAAGAGAAAGATCGTAGCACCGGCGGGGGCGGCTTGTAAACCGCCCCGCCCCACGGATTCAGGAATGATCTTGATCCAACGCGACTGCCGGGCCCGGCGGCCGCGTTGAGTCGTTCCGCCGTTACGTCCGTTGCGGTTCCTCGGTCCAGGCCTGGACCAGGGAAAGGTGGCGGAGAAACTCGGCGGCATAGAGGAAGCGATCTGCGCCGGCCGGAACGTTGATCTCCTCCTCTCCCCGCCGCACCGACAAGGCGTACCCCGCCTTGTCTCCCCGCTCAAAACGCTCGATGGAAAGCCGTGTCGAAACCTCCCCCTCGCTTCCCTCGAAGCGGTGGGTCAGCGTCTCTTTCCCTCCATCCCGAAAGATCTTGTGGATCCTGCGGAAGAGTTCGAATCCTTCAGCCGGTTCGGCGACGAAGCGGATCGCCGCCGCCCCGCTTTTCATGCGAAAAAAACGCAAAGAGATGCGTCCCTCTGTCGGGCGCCCCTCGCCGCGCTTCTCGTAGGGTGAGATCTCCACTCCGGCGCTTTTAGCGTAGATGGTCGTCTGCGGAACTTTCATTTCCCCCTCCTGTGTTGGTGATCAAATCAGTTTTGAACAGTCATTTTCAATCTTTCGCCTTTTGCTAAAACGTCTTGCCGACCCTCTTGACGTGGTCCGGCAGGTCCGGATTCCTTGATGGAAAAATCGTCACTCCACCGTCACGCTCTTGGCCAGGTTGCGGGGCTGGTCGACATCCGTTCCCTTGAGAACGGCGATGTGGTAGGCGAGAAGCTGCAGCGGGATGGCGGTGAGCACCGGCATCAGCTCGTCGGCGACGGTCGGCAGGGTAAGAACGGACTCGGCCTTCTCCCGCAGACCGGGGTCATCCGCGTTGGTGACGGCGATCACCCGGCCGGCCCGGGCATGCACTTCCTCCATATTGGAGACGACCTTCTCATAGGTCTCGTTGCGGGGCACGACGACCACCACCGGCAGGTGCTCGTCGATCAGGGCGATGGGGCCGTGCTTCATCTCGCCGGCCGGATATCCCTCGGCATGGATATAGGAGATTTCCTTGAGCTTGAGCGCCCCCTCCAGGGCGATCGGGTACTGATTGCCGCGACCGAGGTAGAGAAAATCGGAGGCCCCCATGAAGTCCCGGGCGACCGCCTCGATGGTGGAATCGAGTTCGAGCAGTTCCTCGATCTTGCGCGGCAGGGTCAGCAGCTCCTCGGTCAGATTGCGGCACGCCGCGGCATCGAGCGTGCCGCGCACCCGGCCCAGGCGAAGGGCGAGCAGAAAAAGGGCCACCAGCTGGGTGGTGAAGGCCTTGGTCGAGGCCACCCCGATCTCGGGGCCGGCATGGGTGTAGACGACGCCGTCGCTTTCCCGGGCGATGGACGACTCGACCACGTTGCAGACCGCGACCGTCTTTCCCCCCTTGCCTTTGGCTTCGCGCAGCGCCGCCAGGGTATCGGCGGTCTCCCCGCTCTGGGTGATCAGGACCGTCAGGGTCGAGGGGCCGACAATGGGGTCGCGGTAGCGGAATTCGCTGGCGATATCGACCTCGACCGGAACCCGCGCCAGTTTTTCGATCAGAAACTTGCCGACCAGGCCGGCGTGCCAGGAGGTCCCGCAGGCGACGATGAAGAGCTTGTCGAGCCCTTTCAGTTCCGACTCACTCAGGTTGAGATCCTCCAGGTAGATGTCCCCTTCCTCTTCGAGCACCCGCCCGGCGATGGTGTCGGCGATGGCCCGGGGCTGCTCGTAGATCTCCTTGAGCATGAAGTGCCTGTATCCCCCCTTCTCGGCCATCAGCGGGCTCCAGGTGATAGTCTTGGGGGTCTTCTCCACCGGAGTTCCCCCCAGCTCGCTCACCGCCATCGCCTCTTCGGAGAAAACCACCATCTCGCCGTCCTCGAGAAAGATCATCTCGCGCGTGTGGGAGAGCATGGCGGGGATGTCCGAGGCGACGAAAAACTCCCCGTTTCCCTGGCCGACCACCAGTGGCGAGCCGAGTTTGGCGGCGATCATCTTGCCGGGTTCCATTTGACAGAGGATAGCCACGGCGTAGGCGCCGCGCACCTCGGCGAGGCCCCGCCGCACGGCCGTTTCGAAATCGCCGCACGCCTTGTAGTGTTCCTCGATGAGATGGGCGATGATCTCGGTGTCGGTCTCCGAGCGGAAGGTGTGCCCCAGATCGCGCAGGCGTTCCTTGAGCGAGAGGTAATTTTCGATAATGCCGTTGTGCACCACCGCGATGCCGCCGCCGCAGTGAGGGTGGGCATTGGTCTCGGAGGGACGGCCGTGGGTCGCCCAGCGGGTATGGCCGATACCGCGGCTTCCCGCAAGGGGCCGGTCAACCAGCACCTTCTCCAGGTTGACCAGCTTGCCCTCGGCGCGGCGGGTCTCGACCCGGCCTTCATCCAGGGTGGCGATACCCGCCGAGTCGTAGCCGCGATATTCAAGACGCCGCAGGCCATCGAGAATGATGGAGCTGGCCTGCTGCCGTCCGATATAACCTACGATGCCGCACATATATTAAAACCCTCGTGACTGGTGATTGGTAATTGGTGATCGGTAAAAGCAGTGATTGGCCTGGGAGCTGGTCCAATCACGAATCACTGATCACTTCTTTTCCCTGCTTTTGCCCTTTTTGCGCAGCCGCCACCCTTCGATGACCTTCTGCTCGACCCGCGAGAGGGCGAGGGCATCGGCGGGCACATCCCGGGTGATGGTGGAGCCGGCACCGATCAGGGAGTTTCGCCCGATGCGCACCGGCGCGACGAACTGGGTATCGCTGCCGACGAAGACGTCGTCCTCGATGATCGTCTTGTACTTGCGCGTCCCGTCGTAGTTGCAGGTGATGGTGCCGCAGCCGATATTAACGCCGGTACCCACCTCGGCGTCGCCGATATAGGTCAGGTGGCTCGCCTGGGAGCCCCGGCCGATGAGCGCCTTTTTTGTCTCGACGAAGTTGCCGAGCTTGTTGTTTCCGGCCAGAACCGTTCCGGGACGCAGATGGGCCATCGGACCGATAGCGCAGTCCTCGCCGAGCTGCGACTCCTCCAGCACCGACCCGGCCTTGAGCCGGACCCGGTCGCCGATGACGCAGTCGCGAACAATCACTCCCGGTTCGATGACGCATTGCCGCCCCACCCGGGTGGCACCCTGCAGATGGACGCCGGGATGGATGACCGTGTCGGGCGCCACCACCACCTCCGCTTCGATGTAGGTGGTCTCCGGATCGACCAGGGTGACCCCGGCGCGCATCAGAGAATCGTTGATCCGGCGGCGCATGACGGCCTCGGCCCGGGCAAGCTGAACCCGGTCGTTGATACCCATGCTCTCCTCGGCCTCGCCGGCGGTCAGGGCGCAAACCTTGCGCCCGTCGCGGCGGGCGGCGGCGAGCACGTCGGTGAGGTAGTACTCACCCTGAGCGTTGTCGCGGCCGACGGTACGCAGGGCCTCGAAAACAAAAGGCGCCTCGAAGGCATAGATGCCGGTATTGATCTCCCGGATCTGCTTCTCCCTTGCGCTGGCATCCTTCTCCTCGACGATGCGCAACACCTCATCGCCGTCGCGCACGATGCGGCCGTAACCGTGCGGATCGGAGAGCTCGGCGGTCAGGACCGTGACCGCCGCCTGCTGGGCGCGATGATAGTCCAGCAGCCGCTCCAGGGTCCGCCGGCGCAAAAGAGGGACGTCGCCGCTGAGAAGCAGCAGGGTTCCGCTGAAATCCTCCAGAACGTCCCCGGCGCTGAGCAGGGCATGGCCCGTCCCCAGCTGCTCTTCCTGCAGGGCGAATCGGAGGTCTTCCGTCGCCATGGCCTCCCGCACCGCCTCGGCGCCGTGCCCGACCACCAGGACCCTGGGCTCACAGCAGAGCTCCCGGGCCAGCCCGGCGGGGTAACGCACCAGGGCCCGCCCGGCCACCTCGTGCAGGACTTTGGGTCGTTCCGACTTCATCCGCGTTCCCTGGCCGGCGGCGAGGATGACGGCGGCCAGATGGCGATCATTGTTTTGATTTTTCATGGACTTTCCCAGGAAGTTTTTTTGTTAAACGCCCCATTATACGAATCCATCATGGGGAGTCAAGGCATATGGCTCGCGGGCCGCAAAGACGGGCTTTTCCTTTTGCAAAGCCTGCCCGACTCCCGTATAGTATCGGGCAATCGGAGGGCGTGGATGAACGAACGCAAAACCATCGATCGCCAGCTTGTTCAGATCGAACAGGACCTCAAGGAACTCGAGATCAGATACGAACAGTATTTTGCCGGCGTGGAGAAACGCGAACCGATCCGGGCCCGCAACGACCTTGCCAGGCGCCTGCGCCGTTTCGCCAACCGCCACATCGTCCAGACCGATCTTCGTTTTCGCTACCAGAACTCAGCCACCCGCTTTCACAGTTATTGCGGCCACTGGGACCGCATATTGCGCCTGATGGACGAGGGTCGATACGTCCGTCATCTGAAACGCCCGCAAATCCGGGCCGCTCCGGCCCCGGAAGTCTCCTCCGAGAGCGAGACCGATGCCGTCTACAATCAGTTGCTCGAAGCCCGGGCAACCTGTAAAATTGAAGGGGATGTTCCGAGCCGCGAAAAGGTGGCGACTTTTCTGGCGCAACAGAGCCATAGAATTCGGGAGAAATTCGGAGATCGCAAAGTGGAATTCAAGGTGGTGACCGAGGACGGCAAACCGAAAATCAAGGTCCGGGCAAAGAAGTAGGGGCGCCGGAATGCCCCCGAATGGAGAGAAAACGGCCCTGATCCTGGCGGGCGGCGGAATCATGGGAGCGGCCTATGAAATCGGCTCCCTCACGGCCCTCGACCACCTCTTCGCCCCGGGGTTCAGCAACCGCCGCTACGACATGTACGTCGGCGTCAGCGCCGGTGCTGTCATCGCCACCCTGATCGCCAACCGGATCGCCCCCGCCGACCTCTTCCGAGCCATCGCCCGCAACGAGCAGAACGTCTTCAATTTTCGCCGCCACGACATCTACCGTCTCGATTATCGGGAGATGCTCACTTCCTGCTGGGGCCTGCTACGCAACCTCTTCCGGATCTACCGGAACTACCGGCGCAACCACTGGTCCTTCACCCCCCTCGACATTATCCACATCCTCCAGGAACAGTTTCCCTCCGGGATTTTCTCCCTCGGCCCGATGCAGAATTACCTCTGCCGCGCCTTTCGCCAGGAGGGCATCCTGGACGATTTCCATCTGATCGAACCCGAACTCTACATTCCGGCCTACGATCTCGACCGGGGACAAAGGGTCGTCTTCGGCGCCGAGGACTACCGCGGGATGCACATCTGCCAGGCGATCACCGCCTCCTGCGCCATCCCCTACTTTTTCCGACCGCACAAGGTTGGCGATAACTACTACATCGACGGTTCCACCGGCCGCCTCACCCATATCGACCTCGCCATCGAACGGGGGGCCAGACTGATCGTGGTGATCAACCCCCGGGTACCGATGAACAACGATCCGGAGCGCTCCTGTCTGCCTTCGCTCTCTTACGGCAAATGCTCCAGCATCGCCAAGCTGGGCCTGAGCTTTGCCTGGGAACAGGCCCAACGCATCGAGAACAAAGAGAAACTGGACATGGCCCTGGAGATCTACCGGCACAGGAATCCGGAGATCGATATCGTGATTATCGAACCGGCGGGGGAGGAGTCCGTCCTCTTTTTCCAGAGTCCGATGAGCAATGCGGCACGCCACCACATCATGAATCACGGCTACCACCTGACCATGACCCATCTCAAGGACCACTACGAGGAACTCCGGGAGACTTTCCGTCGCCACGGTATCCACACCACCGGGGAGCACCTTGACTCCCCACCCCCAGCGAAGGTGACGGCATGAAAAGTTCCGCCCCCATCGATGCGGCGGCGGTCGTTCTGCCGACCCTGCACGTTCGCCCATCGGCCCAGGCCGTCGCCCTGGCCGCGGCCTCCCTGGTCGCCGCGCTGCCCGAGTCGCGACGGCAGGAGGCCAGGCTTCTCGATCTTTTCCCGCAGCAAGGCGATGAGGAGATGATCTCGCAGATCCTCGCCGGCGATCCTCAAATTGTCGCCTTTCCCCTCTATTTGTGGAACCGCCGACGCGTTCTGGAGCTGGCCCGGAAGATCAAAAAACGGCGCCCCGCGATCTTTCTTCTGGCCGGCGGCCCCGAAGCGTCGGCGGCCCCGGAGAGCGTTCTGCGGCAGGGAGCACTCGACGGAGTGATACGAGGCGAAGGGGAAATCACCTTCCGCGAGCTGACGGCGGCTCTGGCAAGGGGCGAGAGGCCCGACGCCCTCGCCGGCTTCACCCTTCGGCGGGCCTCCGGCATCAGTGCCGGGCCGGACCGCCCGCCGGTGGCCGATCTCGATTCCCTGCCTTCGCCCTGGCTCAGCGGCGTCCTTTCACCGGGACCCGGCGTCCTGTGGGAGACCTCCCGCGGCTGCCCTTTCGGCTGCGACTTCTGCTACGATGCCCGCGGCGCCCGGGGGGTGCGGCACCTTTCGCAGGCGCGACTGGCGGACGAACTCGACCTCTTCGCTCGCAGCGGCGTCCGGCAGATCTGGGTTCTCGACTCCACCTTCAACTATCCCCCGGCGCGGGGAAAGAAAATGCTGCGCCTGCTGGCGGAAAAGGCCCCGCAGATCCATTTTCATCTCGAGGCCAAGGCCGACTTTCTCGACCGCGAGATGGTCCGGCTTCTCTCCGAGCTGTCCTGTTCGGTTCAGGTCGGCCTGCAATCGATCCGTCCCGAGGTCCTATCCAACATCCACCGCGCCATCGACCCGGATGCATTCGGCGAAAGGATGCGCCTGCTGGGCGCAGAGGGGATCACCTTCGGACTCGATCTCATTTACGGCCTGCCCGGGGACGACTACCGGGGATTTTGCCGCAGTCTCGACGCGGCCCTCGGTTTCTCCCCCAACCATGTCG
>Ga0209919_1000390_pt1 | contig 22148 bp, 12 predicted proteins | sample SalPon2A_C_D2_MG_FD_185721 | JGI IMG/M metagenome (GOLD analysis project Ga0209919, IMG submission 185721) | Soil microbial communities from South San Francisco under conditions of wetland restoration - Salt Pond MetaG R2A_C_D2_MG (SPAdes)... | ecosystem: Environmental > Terrestrial > Soil >... | reverse complement strand
CCAGGACACCAGCGTCACCGCCGATGCCCCGCAGTACCGGATCGTCGTCGACAAACAGAAGGCGGCCATGCTCGGGCTCGATCCGGTCTACGTAGCGCGCACCGTGCACGACTATATGGCCGGTTACGTCATCGGCATGCTCCACGACCCCGCGGCCCGCGCACCCATCGACATCCGGGTACGCCTGCCGGACGCGCAGCGTGCAACGCTGGGTCAGTTGCTCGCCTTGCGCATGCAATCGGCCAGCGGCGCGAGCGTACCCCTCGGCAACGTCGTGACGGTCAGACCCGGCCTCGCCGCCAAGCCGATCTACACACAGGATCAGCACCCGGTTGTCTACGTCTCCGGCGACATGCTGCACGGCAGTCCGGTGAGCGGCGTCGTGACCCTGCAAAAGGAACTGAACGGCATGAAACTTGCGAACGGCGAACGCCTCACCGCCGATAATCTCGGATTCGTCGACAAGCGTCCCGACGACGTCAGCCATTACCAGTTATTCTGGGGCGGCGAGATGCGCCTGACGCTGGACGTGTTTCGCGACCTCGGCTCAGCCTTCATCGTGGCGTTGATGCTGATCTATTTATTGCTGGCGGCCTACTACCAGTCGTTCCTGATGCCGCTGGTGGTGATGGGCGGCATCCCTCTCACCCTGATCGGTGTGTTCCCGGGACACTGGCTACTGGGCCAACCGTTCACCGCGACGTCGATGATCGGCGTAATCGCGCTGGCCGGCATCGTGGTGCGCAACTCGCTGCTGCTGATCGATTTCATCCTCGACTACCGCCGCCAGGGCCATCCGCTGCGCGACGCGGTCATCGAGGCCGGCGCCGTACGTGCCCGACCCATCCTGCTCACGGCGCTGGCCATCATGTCGGCCTCGTTCGTCATGGTGAGCGACCCGGTGTTCGGGGGGCTTGCGATCTCTCTGATCTTCGGCACGCTGGCCTCGACCGTGCTCACCCTGTTCGTGATTCCGCTGCTCTACCTCGCCTGGCAACACCGCGTCAACGCATAAGCAGGGCGGGAGATATCCCCCCTTGCACGGATTCGCAGTTGCCCTGCCCGGGAAACCGGCGACGGGCAGGCTCTGCCGACGCCCTATCCGTCGAAAATTTCCCGCTCCCGGCACCTTGGCTCGTCCTCGTGTCATGATCCCGGCATGCCGCCACTATACCGGTCCACGCGGGGTACATCACCCGAACCCGGCCACCGGAAACAAGCATCGTTGCCGCCAACCTCCATTCGCCGCATTGGTGTTACAGTTCATTGAATGCACTTGTGCTACCGCATCACGAGCTGCTTGCGGGAGGTCGCCATGCCGAATAAAAACGCGACACCTTCGTCGTGACTTCCTCGGCAGGAGAAGAGCGCATCCGGCAAGGCGAACTCCTTGCTGAAGTGCTGAAGTTACACGAATCGGACCTGGCATTGATCCGTTCGCATCGCGAAACGCTCGCTGCCGACCTGTACGGGCTGCGGGAACGGTTCGACAGGTTTTTCGATTCCAACGACGCTATCGCGCTCTATGTCAAGGGGCCCGATCAACGGGCCAGGCTGATCGAGTATCTATGCGAGTATTTCATCGGCATGCTCGCAGCGGACCTGATTCCTCGACGCATAAAACGCGTACTGGCGGTGGGAGAGAACCATTTCCGGTTGAGGATCCCCCAGGCCTGGGTCGGAGCCGGGTACGCCGTGTTCATCGAACACCTGGAGTCCCGCCTGGCGGATATGCGGCTTGCGGCCGGAGAGCGGCGCCGATTGCGCAGCGCCCTCATACGTCTCGTCTGGTGGGAGCACAATCTCCAACTCGTGCCATACGACAGCCAACGACGTCTGCATGACTTCCTCGCCGCAAAGGGCGATATCGCCGAACTTATCGCACGCGGTGCCGGAGAAAGGGAGCTGCTGGCGGGCGTCTGCCGCATAGCGGTCGAACACGGACGCCTGGCCCTGGCCTGGATCGGCTCCGCCCGAGGCGCTGCCGATGAACCACCACAGGTTCTCGCGAGAGCCGGAGATGCAGCGTCCTATACCGACACTTTGCACGCGGAGCACAATGAGCTTTCCCCACTCGGCACCGACCCGTTCCAGCGTTGCGTGCGCAGCGGCAAACCCGTGGTCGTCCGGGATATTGGAAACAGCGGCGATCCGGGACCATGGCACGACGAGGCCCTGCGTTTCGGCCTGAGCTCTCTGGCCGCCTTTCCCGTTTGGGAGGGCGCGCGTCTATATGCCGTTCTCGCGGTGTATTCCTCCGAACAAGGCTATTTTGCACCCGATGTCACGAAGCTTCTGGAAGAGATTGCACGGGATGTGTCCTACGCTCTCACCGAACAGCGGCACCGGAAAGAACTCGACGAACTCCGCGACTTTTACGCCGCGCTCTCCGAGGTCAACCAGCTCATCGCCCAACACCCCGAACGTGATGCTTTGCTAACCCACACGACACATGTGATCGCCGCAAAGACCCATGTCAACGTCGTATACCTGATCGAGACAGGCGGCAACCACTCGAACCGCTCCCTGTTGTACGCCGCCGGACCCGCACACGGACGAGTCGACAGCATCCACGAGGCCCTCATCACCTACGTCGCCGCGGCGCTGGTCAGTGAATGCCCCCTGACCTTGAACCATCTATCGGAAGCCGTTCAGAGCAGCGAGGGACAACGCATACTGCACGAAAACGAAATGCATTCACTCGCGGCCGTTCCCATCAGTCATCCGGATGATGGAATCAGCTACATGCTCGTCCTTGTCGGACCGGAGCGTGACTACTTCACCCCGGGGCTCACCCACCTGGTGAACGAACTTGCCGGCGATGTCGCATTCGGCCTGGGTGATCTCGCGCGGCGTAAACGGCTCCACCGAATCCAGGGTTACTACACTGCGCTGGGCGAGATCGGACGGTTACTCGCAGACAGTCCGGCCGGCACCGAGCTACTAGAACAGGCATGCGAGTTGGTGGTGAGCCACTCGGCATCCACAGTCGCCTACGTCGCGATGGTGGACGAAGGAATGAACGAGGCCCGCCTGGTCGCGGTTGCAGGACCCGCCGCACCTTTCATCGAGACACTATCGCTTTCGGTGGACCCCGACCAACCCGGCGGCAACGCCATGGTCGGGCGCGTCTATCGTCGCGACGAAGTGCTGGTGGTTGACGATGCCCTCCACGACGAACGCTTTGCACACATGGCGAACGATCTCGCGCGTTGGCGAATACACTCCGCAGTGGGATTCCCGCTGCGTGTCAATGGGCAAATACGCGGCGTGCTCAGTGTAGGCTCCCCAACGCGGGGCCATTACAGCGACGATTTGCTCGATTTACTCGAACGCATCGTCGACACCATCGGATCCGGCATCGCCCGGGCCGACGAGCGTGAACGGACACTCCGTTACCAGGCGCTGTACACCGCCCTGTCGAACGTCAACGAGCTGATCGCCCGGGATCCGGAGCCGCAACTCCTTTACGAGGAGACCTGCCGCGTGGTCTCCCGTGTCGATACCGAGTTGTCGGCCTATATTGCCGCTGTCGAGCCCGGCACAGAGGACATCCATGTCGTTGCCTGTGCCGGAACACGATTCGACGAAGCCGTGTCCCGTGACCTCCGCTCGGCGCGGCTCTCGACACGTGAAGACGATCCCGCCGGCCAGGGCATTACCGGCAGGGTTTACCGTGCGCGAAAGACGATCGTATGGGGAGACGTACCCGAGAAGGCGGAAACAGAGCGAAAGACGGACCTCGTCCGCAGGCTGGCGGTGAAAAGCTTGCTCGGCATCCCGATCTTCCAGGAAGCGGAATGTATTGCAGTTTTCGTCCTCGCATCCACTGACGAAGACTATTTCGGCGACGACTTGGTCAAACTGAGCGAGCGGCTGTGCAGCAACCTGGAGTTTGCCCTGCAAGCCCACCGCCAGCGTGAAGTCCTGCATACCCAGGCCTTCACGGACTTTCTCACCGGGCTGCCCAACCGGAACCTGTACGACGATCGGCTGCGCATGGATATGACGCACGCTTGGCGGGAAGGCAGCGAACTCGCCTTGGCACTGATCGATCTCGACGATTTCAAGGAAATCAATGACCGTCTCGGCCACACCATAGGCGATGGCGTCATCCGCGAGATCGCCCGGCGCATCCAGAACACGCTACGCGAGGGCGACACACTGGCACGCTTCGGCGGTGATGAACTCGTTGCCATCCTGCCCATGAAGGACGTAGAGAAGCACATCAGCCTGGTACTTGACCGCATCCTCGACGTCATCGAACCAACGCTGCAGATCGGTACGGAGAGTCTCGCCATACGCGCCAGTATCGGCGCCGTGATCTACCCGCGAGATGCCGACAATGCGGAGGATCTGCTGCGCCGTGCCGACCTGGCCATGTACCGGGTCAAACGCCATGGCGGCGCGGGCTGGGCGCTCTTCGAACAGCCCCTCGAAGAACGCCTGCTGCGACGCCACAAAGTGCGACAACCGCTCGTCGACGCGATCGCGGGAGAACAATTCGAGCTTCACTACCAGCCCCTCGTCGAACTCGGAACGGGCTGGATATCGGGATTCGAGGCGCTGCTGCGCTGGCACACACCGGACCTGGGGCTCGTGTCGCCGGCAGAATTCATCCCTCTCGCCGAGGAAAGCGGACTCATCGTCCCCATAGGCGACTGGGTCCTGCAGGAGGCCTGCCAACAACTCGTCCGCCTGCATGCCGACGGCCATGAAGGCTTGCGCGTGGCGGTCAACTTGTCGCCGCGCCAATTCCGCCAGGCCGGACTTGGCGCCCGCATCTCCGATATCCTGCGGGAGTCCGGTCTCGACGGCCGTTTCCTGGAACTCGAAATCACCGAAGGTGCGGTGATGGAACGCTTCGACGAGGCACTCGAGGTGATGCGCACGCTGCACGAACAAGGCGTAAGCGTTTCACTGGATGATTTCGGAACCGGTTATTCCTCGCTCAGTTACCTCCAGCACTTCCGCATCGATCATCTCAAGGTGGACATGAGTTTCACCCGCGGCATCCCCGACGACGAAGGCAGCACCGTGATCGCCCGCACCATCGTCGGCATGGCGCGTAGCCTGGATATCGGAGTCATTGCCGAAGGCATCGAGAACCAGGTGCAGCTGGATACACTGACACAATGGGGGTGCGCTGAGGGACAGGGATTCTTCCTCAGCCGACCCTTGCCAGCGAAGGACCTCGAATCGCTGCTCGACCAGGGAACAACGCTTCCGGTCGCGCCGCCTGACCAGTGATCACGCCTTGCACGCAACTGGAAACGCCTCCGGCAACAAACGCCACAGCATGCAAACCCGATCCCGTTATCTTTCAGCGAATCGCCCTTGTAAAACCCTATCCCCTCTGAGCACGCTCTCGGATATCATGCAGCGGCGCCGGTTTGCCCCTGCAGTCAAATAAGACGCCTGGCGAGGCCCGAAGCACGGCGGATACGGCGCTCGATAGCAGATAGCAGGGCGGCTTCGGTGGCCCAGATTTCGACATTTCGGCGGGCGCGGGTAACAGCCGTGTAGAGCAGTTCGCGGGTGACGACGGCGCTATGGCGTGGCGGCAGGACGAGGGCGATGCGGTCGAATTCGGAGCCCTGGGCCTTGTGGACGGTCATCGCATAACAGGTTTCGTGGGCAGGCAGGCGGGCCGGGCTGACGGCGCGGAGATCGCCGTCGCTCGCGGCGACCCAGACCATCAAGCGATCGTCGTCGTTCGGCCAGGCGAGGCCGAAGTCGCCATTGTAGAGGCCGAGTTCGTAGTCGTTCTCGGTTATGAGGACGGGGCGGCCGCGATACCAGGCGTCGATGGCATGGACGCCGAGCAGGTTTTCGACCCGGGCGTTGAGGCCTTCCACGCCGAAGACGCCGCGGCGCTCGGCGGCGAGGAGCCGGAACCGGTTGAAGCGGTCGTGAGCCTCCTGCGGCGACTTCGCATCGAGCATCGGACGGAAGCATTGGCCAGTGACCCGGGCCAAGGCGGCGATCAGTTGTTTTTCATTCGTTACCGAATTCCAGCCCAACGGGGATACAGCCGCTTCGCGGCTGTATCCCTCACCCTGACCCTCTCCCCCGTGGGGCGAGGGGATGGATTTTTGGGCGGCGACGAGGGCGGCTTGCGTGTCGCCGGCCATTACTGCATCGGCGAAGTGGCCGATGGGGCCTTCACCGAAACGGTAGTTGCGCTTGAGCAGGGCGATGCTGGCGCTGATGGGAGATACGGCACCTTCCGCCCTGGGCAGCTCTGCGCCCAGCAGCGTTTCGAGGCGTTTCGCCTCGCCCGCTTCGAATCCGTTGGCCACGCTGCAGATATCGCCGAGCACCGCGCCCGCCTCGACCGAGGCCAACTGGTCGCGATCGCCGACGAGCACCAGGCGTGCCTGCGGCGCCAGTGCATCGACCAGGCGAGCCATCAGGCCCAGATCCACCATGGAGGCTTCATCCACCACCACCAGATCGTAGGGCAGCGGTTTCATGGCGTCGTGCCTGAGCGCCTGGCGGGTCGGATTGTAGCCGAGCAGACGATGCAGGGTCTGCGGTTCGCCGGGCAGACGTTCGCGTACGTCGGCGGGCACGTTCTCGCTCGCGATGACCTCGGCCAGGCGGCCGGCGGCCTTGCCGGTCGGTGCGGCCAGGGCAACCGTGAGATTCGGGTCGAGCTGCTGCGCAAGGTCGATGAGCCGGAGCACGGTCGTCGTCTTGCCCGTGCCGGGGCCGCCGGACACGATGGTGAGGCGGCGAGTGACCCCAAGTACGGCGGCCAGCGCCTGGCGGTCGAGTTCGCCGTCGGTCATATCGGGGAACAGTTCGCGCAAGTGCATGCCGAGCTTTTCGTCGTCGATGTCCGGCACGGGTTGGGCCAGGCGGCGCAGGACATCGGCGACGCGCGTTTCATAGTGCCAGTAGCGGTGCAGGTAGAGGCGACCGTTGTCGAGAACCAGGGGCGCGTGCTCGCCGGGAGCAACAACCGTTTTGCCCTTGGCGAGCGCCTTTGCCCAATCGGCGGGCGGCTCGAGATCGTGCACGCGCAACAGCTCGGCCGCGGTGCCGGGATCAAGGTAGACGTGGCCCTTGTTCACTTCGGCCGACGCGAGCGCGGCAGCGAGGCCGACGACGTCGCCATCCCTCTCGGCGATCCAGGCGCCGAAGGCCCGGTCGAGATCGTCGATCAGGCCGGCTTCGCGTAGCCTGGAGAGCTGCTCGTTCACGTCAAATCACCCTCGTCATTCCGGCAATCCAGCAAATCGCGGCTGAAGCCGCTCCTACAGAACACTCTCCCCTTTGCTTGCGCAGCAAGGAAGGGGGAGCCGGTGGGGGATTCCATAGACCATTCGCGACGGGGACCGTCGCTCCTACAGCGGTGAGCGGCGTGGCTACGCATGCTGGCCTCCCAAAAGGGCGTCGAGGCGTTGGACGTCTTCCCAGGCAGGCCGTGTATGCCAAACGCCGCGCGGCGCCGGCGCATCCCGGGCCATGCCGCGGAGGAACAGATACATGACGCCGCCGAAGTGTTGTTCGTAAGCGTAGTTCGGGATGCGCGTGGCGAGGTAGCGGTGCAACGCCACCGTATAGATAAGGTACTGGAGATCGTAGCGGTGCTCGGTCATGGCGCGATCGAGCGCCTCTTTCGAGTAGGCCGTGACCTCGCTGCCCAGGCGGTTGGACTTGTAGTCGACGATCCAGTAGCGGCCGTCCCGCTCGAAGATGAGATCAATGTAGCCCTTCATCTGCCCGGCTACGTCAGCGAAGTTGAGCACCGGGCGCGAGCCGCGTGGCGCAAACGTCGACACCGCGGCATCCAGGGCGTCCGCTTCGAGCCCTGCGATGGGGAAGTAGAACTCCATCTCGTCGCGGCGTTGCGGTCGTGCGATGTCGGCGAGCGTGCAGCCCGCGGGGTCGAGCGGCGTAGCGAACAGATCGGCCAGCCAGGGCACGAGGGTATCGGCCCAGTCGTCGAAACCGTATTCCGCGCACACGCGGCGAACGGTGGACTCGTGCCCGGCAGGTTCGCCGTCGAAGTCGATGGCTTCCAGCAACGCATGCAGGAAGGTGCCGCTCGCCGCGCCCGCCGGGAACGCATGGATGCCGGTGGCAGTCTCGACGGCCGGCGCGGCCTGCACCGTCTCGTCCCAGTCGGGTCGCTCGGCCATCGCCCCGCCCGCATTGGCCGCAAGCAGACTGTAACTCGCGATGTAAAAGCGCTGGTGCAGCCGGTCCGTGTGCGTGAATGCGCGCCCCTCACCGTGCGGGCGTACGCCCGCCGCCTTGAGGGCGCGCTTCGCCCGTAGCGGCTCGCGGAAACGCATGGCGCCGTGCGGTGCGGCCGTGCACCAGCCTTTCAGCGCGGCTTCGAAGTCGAGCGGGTTCTCGACTTCGAGCAATCCGGCCAAGGCGCTATGCTCGGCGTACTTGGCTGGCGTGCCCAGCAGGTAGCAGGCGTGCGCCGCGCGGGTGAGCGCCACGTAGGCCAGGCGCACCTGCTCGGCGCGGTGTTCCTCGAACGCAGCCTCCTCGCGTTCGCCCAATGCGCCCGAGCCGAGGTCGAGCACCGGCTCCAGGTCGTCGTCGTGGGCCAGCACCGCCGGATACTTGTCGTTATTCGCCGGTTTTCTGGCGTCCCACAGGAACGGCAGGAACACGACCGGGTACTCCAGACCCTTGGCCTTGTGCACGGTGACGATGCGCACCAGCTCGTCGTCACTTTCCAGGCGCAGCTCGCGGCTCTCGTCGCCACGATGGACCTCGGCGCGTTCGCGGGCGAGCCAGGCCAAGAGCGACTCGATGCCCGGATGCTGCGAGGCGTGCGTTTCCGCCAGCTCGGCGAGGTGACGCAGGTTCGTCATGGCGCGTTCGCCGTCCTCGCGCGCGAGCGTGCGCTCGATGACCCGCTGCTCGCGCAGCAGGCGGGCGAACATCGCGGAGAAGCCGTGCTGCTGCCAGTGCAGGTTGTAGTCGCGGAACGCGGCGACGCGTTCGCTCCAGAGTTCCTCGTCCTCGCCCAGTGCGACAATGTCTTCGGCGGTCGCGCCCAGCAGCGGCGTCGCCAGCGCACGGCGCAGGCGCGAGCCGCTGGCCGGGGCGGCGACGGCGCCGAGCAGCGTCTCCAGATCGGTAGCCTCGGTCGTTTCGAACACGCTGTCGTTGGAGAGCGTCACCGAGGCAATGCCCAGCGTGCGCAGCGCCTGCTGCACCGCGTCGCCCTGGCGGTGCGTTGCCACCAATACCGCGACGTCGCGGGCGCGCACGGCAAACTCCCTGCCGTCACTGTCCCGGTAATGCGCCTTGCCGTCCTCGCCGAGCACCAGAAGACGCTCGATTTCCCGCGCACACACTTCCGCCAGGACAGACACGGCATCGCCCTTGTTTTCAATGCCGTCGTTCGCGTCCTTCGCCGCTTCCTGCCAGACGACAGTCAACGGGGCGTCTTGGCTACCAGTCTGCAACGGTGCGATCTCGCGGCCCGGTTCGACTGCGACGAACGGAATCTGCTCGTACAGAAACGCGGGCTGCTTTGCATTGCCGAACAGCGCATTGATCGAACCAATCAGCGCACCGGTGGTGCGAAAGTTTTTCGCCAGGCTGAAGACGCGCTCGCGCTTTTCGCAGTCACTGCGGGCGCGCATGTAGGTGAACACGTCCGCGCCGCGGAACTTGTAGATGGCCTGCTTGGGATCGCCGATCAGGATCAGCCCGCTGTCCTTGCGGCCCTTGTAGATACGCGAGAAGATCGCGTACTGGCGCGGATCGGTGTCCTGGAACTCGTCCACCAGGGCCAGAGGGAACCGTTCCGCGATGCGCCCGGCCAGCGCCTCGCCGCCCGCACCCACCAGCGCCTCGTGCAGGTTCTGCAGCATATCGTCGAAGCCGATTTCACGCGCGTGTTGCTTGCGGCTGTGCGATTCGTCCTGCAAGTAGTCATACGCCGAGACAAAGGTTTCCTGCCACCAGGCGTCGCTTAATGCGTCCGCGCTATCGACCAGGCGCTGCGCCGTGGCGAAAAACGGATCGTCGGGCGGTTCGTGGCCCTTGTTCATTTTCTCGGACAATTTGCCGATCGTGAGCAGCTCCACCTTTTCAGGCAAGTTCGACACCGTCGGCGCAGCGATCCACTGCGCCCATTGCTCCAGCAAGGCATCTACCGCCTTGTCGTTGTATGTCTGGCGGTTCACGCCGGGCCTTTCGTCGAGGAACTGCGTCACCGCGGTTCGCGAGGCGTTCCACTGTTCGATAGCCTCGCGTGCTGCTTTTTCGAACGCCTTTTCGGCCTGCCGCTGACTATCCGCGCTCACGCGAGGATCGACGCGCAACTCTCCGCTTACGGCCAGCGCATCGCGCAGCTGCTTGAGCAAGCCTTCGGGATCGCCGAACGTATCGAGCAGCCAGCGGGCGTAGGCGGGACTGGCATCGGCCTGGCGCCAACGCCAGAAGTCGGCGGCGATCTCCTCGCGCAGGGACTGCTCCTCATCCCGCTGCTCGGTGACGAAGGCACCGCCCACCTCGAAGGCCATGTCGGCGAGCATGCGCTGGCAGAAGCCGTGGATAGTGAACACGGCGCTGTCGTCGAGCGCGGTAAACGCGGCGCGCACGCGCCGGAGCAGCAACTCGTCGTCCGCGTCGGTGTGCTCCAGCAACTCGGCGAGGGATTCGTCCGGCTCCGTCTGCCCGGTCAGTGCCGCATGCACCTCGGCCAGTTGCTTGCGGATTCGCGTGGTCAGCTCGCCGGTCGCGGCGCGGGTGAAAGTCACAACGAGCAGCTTGTCCACGGTCAGACCCGTGGTGAGCAGTGCGCGCAGGTAGGTGCGAACCAGCGCGGTCGTCTTGCCCGTGCCCGCGCTCGCCTCGACCAGAGAGACACCCTCCAGCGGCAGCGTCAGCGGATCGGCCGGCCTCATGCCTTCGACTCCGCGCTGCGGATCGGGTCGAACACCTCGTGCGCGAGCCTGGCGAACTCCGCGTCGAACAAATTTTTCCCGCGGAAGACCGTCTCGTAGTCGCTCGCGCCGTCGATGATCCCGTAGGGGTTGTCCCAGCCTTTTACGACCTTGGCGAGCGCCGTGCCCTCACTCTTCTCAGCTTCCTTGCTGAAGTCGTAGGAGAGATCGGGCAGTAGCGGCAACGCCTCCCGCTGCATGCGCGCGTACAACCCGCAGAGTTTCTCAAGCTCGGCTTCCGCGTCGTCGACCGCGCCCCACGCGACGTGCTCGGCCTTGCCTTTGTCCACGCCGACGAAATGGCTGACCGCCTCGCTATTACCACCGGCAATCAGGGCGAGGTGCGTGATCCAGATCCGGAGACGGTCCTTCGCGCGCAGCTTACCGGCGCGTGCGAGCACGAATCCGGCGCGGGGATAGACGTCGGGAATGCGCCCGCGCACTTGCCAGTCGCCAACGTCCAGATCAATGTCGCGCGTCTCGGGCGAGCCGTCGCCGATAACCTTGCGCACGGCACTGGCCAACCCGGCGGTTTCGGCGGCGACGGCGTCGTAGGCGAGGCGTCCCGCTTCGCCCAGCGGCAGCCAGCCGCGTGCCGCGAATTCCGCGCGGCTGGCTTGCGGCTCGAAACCCTCGCCGCGTTCCATCCAGCGCGCGAGCAACGCGGCGCGCACCTGCCAGCGGCCGAGTCCGTCGAGCGCGAACGGCTCCGCGTCCTCGAGCAGCGATGCCTCGGTCCGGGTCGCAATGCCGAGCGCCTGCTGGAAGGCGCGGGCAGGATTGGCGAAAGCGCGGGTCAGTTCGTCGAGCGTGACGCTGCGTTCGACCTCGCGATCGAGCGGCACAACCGGCGCGAACACTCGCGGCCGAACGTCCGATTCGGGCGCGCCCAGCCATTCGTCGGCGTAGCTCGCACCGCGCCGGGGCTCGGCTTTGTACCGTGCCGAAAACGGCTGCAGGGGATGGGACTGGATGACGTCGTCCTTTTCGGCGCCCATGCGCCCGAGCACGTCGAGCAGTTCCGCCACCACGACCGAGGGTGGCAGCTCGGTATCGTCGCGCTCGCTGCGCCCGACGTAGCTGAGCTGGAACGATTCGCGCGCTGCGCCCAGCGCTTCCAGGAACAGGGCGCGATCCTCGGTGCGGCGCGCGCGGTCGCCGCGGCGGGGACGGTCGGCAATCAGATCGAAACCCGGCGGGCGGCCACGGCGCGGGAAGTCCGCCTCGCTCATGCCGAGCAGCCACACGATCTTTGCCGGGATGCTGCGCATCGGCGCCAGCGCGCAGAAGGTGACCCGCCCGGACAGGAAAGGTCGCGGGTGGCGCGGCACGGCGAGGCGCGCGGCCAACGCGGCGCGGGCCACGGTGCGCGGCACGTCGCCCGCAAATTCGGCCCGTGCGGACTGTTCGGCCAAGTCGTTCACGGCCTGGCGAACGATGTCCACGGCGGCCAGCTCGTCGGCGGCCTCGGGCACGAACAGCGCGAGCAACTCGCGCATCGCCGCCGCCCAGTCCGAGATCGCACGCGGATCGGCAAGTATCTCGCGCCAACCGGCCAATCGTTCCACGAAAGCACACAGGGCGCCGAGCGGGCGCGCCGTCCGGCCCTCGAACTTGCCCCACGGCGCGATGCCATCCCAGGTCGCGTCCCCGCCGGGCGCCAGCGCGTAGCCGGCAAGCAGGCGCTCCAACCCGAAGCGCCAGGTGAAACCGTCCTCACCCGGCAAGCCGAGCGCCTCGCGGTGGCCGCCGTCCAGGCCCCAGCGCACGCCGACGCTCTCCACCCAGCGGCGCAGGTCTCCCAGCGACTGCGCGTCGAGACCGTAGCCGCGGGCAATCGGAGGTAATTCCAGCAGGCCTATGACGTCAGAGGCCCGCAGCCGCGACTCGGGCAGGCTGAGCAGCTCGAGCATTGCCTCGGGGATGGGGTGCTCCTCGCGCACGCTGCGGTCGGCGAGGCTCCAGGGAATGCGGCGCCCGGGCGGCGCGGCACCGAACACCGCGCCGATGGCGTCGGCGTAGTCGTCGATGTTGGGCGCCATGACCAGCATGTCCTCGGGCCCCAGCGCGGGGTCGGCCTCGAAACGCGCGAGCAGACTGTCATGCAGCACCTCAACCTCGCGCTGGCGACTGTGGCACACGTGCACCTGCACGGACTCGTCGCCGGCAGACGCCTCACCTACCGCGGGTTCCGCCAGGTCGAGGATATCGCCCTGCAGCCGCGCAAGCAGGCCTCCGCCGGACGGGCGCTCGTAGCGCTCGCTGGACACGGAATCGCCCGGTACGTCGTGCAGCAGCTCAATGAAATCGCGCGTCTGCGTGCCCAGCGCGCTCAACAGCGGATGCCCGGTGGTGGCGTATTCCGCGCGCTCGGGACGGCTCAGTTCCCAGCGCGCGAGGCGCGACTCGGGTTCGATGTCGCCCCAATAGGCCTGCGACGGGTTGGGTACGAACAGGAACACGTCGCGGGTCCCGGCGAGCGCGGCGAGCAATTGCAGGTAAGCCGGCGCGAGCGCGGAGATGCCGAACACGGAGACGCGGGCCGGCAGGTCGTTGCCAGGCGCGAGCGCGTCCGCGTGGCGGGCGAAGTCCTCGTAGAGCCGGGCGGGATTGGGCGTCGCGCCCGTCGCCACCCGGCGCCACAGCGCCGCCTGCCATTCGGCGATGCCGGTGGCGGCCCGGCCGGTCTCCCACTCGCGGATCCACTCGGGGCGGTAAATCTGGTACTGCTCGAAGACCGTGGCCAGCGCCTCGGCCAGCTCGAAGGGCGCGCGTTCGTCGCCGGCGGCGAGGTAGCGTTCGACGTCCGGCGCATGGCCGCCACCGTGATCCGCCAGCGCCGCATACAGTCGCCATACCAGTGCACCGCGCTCGAGCGGCGAGTGCCGGGGCAACCCGGGGTCGCGGGCGCGCAACAGGCGCCATACGAAACTGCCCGGCTGCTCGAAATCGAGGTTGGCGGCGATGCCGCGCCGGGCGGCGAGCGCCCGCTTGAGCCATTCGTCCATGCCGGCGTGGCCGACCACCACGGTCTCCGGCGCCAGCACGCCGTCTTCCGGCGCAGACGCCAATACCTCGGCCAGCGCATCGGCGAGGCGCTCTATCCGGTTACCGAAGTGGACGTGCAGCACGCCGCGGGGAATCTTTTATTCTCATGCGCTCATCTTACCCGCGCGGGGGCCGGAACACGCCGCGTCACTCCGGGGCCTCCCGTGACTTGGCGATATTTGCCACAGAGCTCACGGAGATGGAGAATGAATCGGAGGGAAGTCCCCGTATTTTCTCTGTGTTGCTCTGTGATCTCAGTGGTTCCTTTTATGCTCGCCGCTCCTGCGCCGGGTTCCGCAAGCCCTAGATGCGCACGCGAAGGCCGAGCACCACCGTCTGTTCCGCGGGTATGTGGTAGTACACAGTGGGATTCATGGCGTTGCGGGCCATGAAGGCGAAGAGCCGATCGCGCCAGGCCACCATGCCGCCTTCCTTGCGGCTGGGAATGAGCGACTGGCTGCCGATGTAGTAGGTGACCTCGTCGAGGTTGACGTCGAGATCGTGTTCCTTGCGGGCTGCCAACTCGGACGGGATGTTCACGCCCTGCATGTAGCCGTAATGCAGGATCATGCGCGAAAAGCCCTGGTCGTACTCCTTGACCTCGATACGCTTGTCCAACGCGACGCGGGCGACGTCCTCGGCGAGCACGGTGAGCACGATCACCTGCTCCTGCAACGCCTTGTTGCGCCGCACGTGGTGGCGTAGTGCCGGCGGGCAATCCTCCACCCGCCCGGTCATGAACACGGCCGTGCCCGGCACGCGCGCGACGGGGTTGTTTTCGAGCTCGCCAATCAGCGTTTCCAGCGGCTCGGAATTGCGGGAGGCCTGCCTTTCGAGTATTTCGCTGCCGCGCCGCCAGGTGGACATGACGATGAAGAACAGCAGGCCGATCAGCAGCGGAAACCAGCCGCCATCGGGAATCTTCATCGCGGTGGAACTGAAGAACGACAGGTCCACGAACAGGAAACCGATGAGGAAGGCCAGTGCAGCGGGCCGCTTCCAGCCGCCGACCTCGCGCGCCACGTTGAAGGCGAGCACGGTGGTCACGACCATGGTGCCGCTCACCGCCGCGCCGTAGGCTGCGGCCAGACCGCTGGAGCTGCGGAACATGAGCACTACCCCGATGGTCGCCGCCATCAGTATCCAGTTCACCGTGGCGACGTAAATCTGCCCGCGCACCTCTTCCGAGGTCTGGGTGACGCGAAAGCGCGGCATCAGCCCGAGCTGGATCGCCTGGCGCGTCAGCGAGAAGGCGCCGGTGATCACCGCCTGGGAAGCGATGATCGTGGCGGCGGTCGCCAACACCACCAGCGGATACAGCATCCAGTGCGGGGCCATGTGATAAAACGGCTGCACCGTGCCCCCCGGGCTGCGCAAGAGCAGTGCCCCCTGGCCGAAGTAGTTGAGCAGCAGTGCCGGCAACACGATGCCGAACCACATCCAGCGGATCGGCCAGCGCCCGAAGTGGCCGAGATCGGCATAGAGCGCCTCACCGCCGGTGGTCACCAGGAACACCGCATACAGCACCAGGAATCCCGCCCAGCCGTCACGCAGGATGAACTCGATGGCGTACATCGGATTGAGCGCCACCAGTACGCCGGGCGTTTGCACGATCGAGGCGACGCCGAGCCCGGCGATCACCAGGAACCACAGCGTCATGACCGGACCGAACACGGCGCCGACACGGGCGGTGCCCTTTTGCTGGAAGGCAAAAAGCAGAATCAGGATCACGATGGTGGCCGGCACCACGTAGGGCGTGAATACGGGCGTCGCGACCTTGAGGCCTTCCACCGCGCTCAGGATCGAGATGGCCGGCGTGATGATGACGCCACCGTAGAGCAGCGCCGCCCCGAGCAGCGCGAACAGGATGAGTAGATGGCGGCGCCGGCGGTCAAGCCCGTGCCAGGGCCGGAGCAGGGCAATTAACGCGAAGATGCCGCCTTCTCCCCGGTTGTTGGCCTGCAGGACGAAGGTCATGTACTTGAGGGAAATGACGATGATCAGCGTCCAGAAGATCAGCGACAGCACACCGAGCACATTGGGCACGTCCACCGCGACCGGCGTGACGCCGGTAAAGGCCTGGCGCAGCGCGTAAATGGGGCTGGTGCCGATATCGCCGTAAACGACGCCGAGCACCGCCAGGGCCACGGCCAATTTCGGGCCGGAAGTCGTATCCTCCCCGGCGCTTGCCCGGAAACGGAAATGACGGCGCTGCTGGGCTTCTTCGCGCGGTCCCGGCAAGGCGGGTCTCCCGCAAAACAGGCTCTCAGTGTATCGCGCCCGTTGCGCCCGGGGCGAGACGGCGCGACAATGAACGGACACGATTGAGGAGGACACCCTCATGCGCAAACTGATCCCCACCGCTCTTGCGGCCGCTTCCCTGCTCCTGGTCATACCGCCCGCCCATGCGGTCGGCATGGCGCCGCCCGCCAACCCCACGCTGCAGCAGGCCGTCAACGGCGCCTGGCGCACGCCCGCCTACGTCAAGCGTGACCCCTACCGGCACCCGGTCCAGGCGCTGGAGTTCTTCGGCCTCCAGCCGGACATGACCGTGGTCGAGCTCGACCCCGCAGGCGGCTGGTGGACCGAGATCCTCGCCCCCTACCTCAAGGCCAAGGGGCAATTGATCGAAGCCATCCCGCCCGCATCGAGCACCGGCTTCATGATGCGGATGCGCTCGAGCTTCATGGACAAGATCAAGGCCAGCCCCGAGCTGTACGGAAATATCAAGACGGTGCCCTTTGCGCCGCCGAAAGTAGTGGATCTCGGGCCGGACAACAGCGCCGACAGAGTGCTCACGTTCCGCAACCTGCACGACTGGGAAATGGGCGGCGGACTCAAGCAGGTCTTCCAGGCTGCCTACAAGGTCCTCAAGCCCGGAGGCGTGTTCGGCGTGGTCGCCCACCGCGCCCTGCCGTCGGCGACCCCGGAGCAGAGCGCGCACGACTTGCACCGCCTGCCGGAAGACTTCGTGATCCAGCTCGGACTGGATGCCGGCTTCCGCCTGGCAGCAACTTCGGAGATCAATGCCAACCCGAAGGACCCAATGACGATCAACATCCACCATCTGCCGCCGAGCCTGTCGCACGACACGTCGGCCCAGAAGAAGAAGTACGAGAAGATCGGTGAAAGCGACCGCATGACGCTCAAGTTCGTCAAGCCCGCACCCTCGACGGGCATGAACGGCGGATGAACGGACGCCGTTTCCGACGCTCTCACAGGTAAAGGCAAACGGAATCCGTCATGCAACGTCCCGGAGCGGTATTGCTGATCCTGGCCCTCGCGGCCGGCGGGCTGATGGCGGCGGCCCGGCCCGCCGCCGCGAGTGCTCCGGGCATACCGGTTTATACGTGGACCGACGCCAACGGCGTCACGCATTTCAGCGACACGCCCCGCCCACGGGGGCCGACACAAAAGCTGGTATTGCCCGTGCCGCCGCCACCGGACCGGACGGCGCTCGCGGCGCAACGCGCCTGGGTTCGCCAATTGAACCGCGAAACGCAGGCTGACCTGGCACGCAAGGCGGCAAGCCGCGCCGAACAGCAGCGACGGGCGGAAATGGCCGTCGCCCAAAACCGGGACCAGCAGGAAACACGGGTGGACTATTTACCGGTCTTCTACCCGGCCCGACATCAGCACTGGCGTCGACACCACGGGGGCGGCCACGACGTTCATCTGCCTTCGGCACGTTTCCCCTCGAATGCGCTGCCCAGCAGCTTCCCGTCCGGACTCCCGAGTTCATTCCCGGAAGAACCGTCATTCTGGCCGCCCCGTCACTGAGGCGGAACCCGGCTTCCAATGCCGCGACCGGCCATGCCACCTGAGGCACTGCACCGCGAATATGCCGCGCTGGCCGCTGGTTACGAACGGCGCTGGCGGCACTACCTGGACAGGACGACGCACCACGCCCTGGATGCGCTCGCACCGCAAAACGGTGAGCGCATTCTCGACGTGGCATGCGGCACCGGGTTTGCACTGGCACGGCTTGCCGACATGCCGCTTGCGCTGGATCTCGCCGGTGTCGACATCAACCTCCATATGCTGGTGCGATCGCGCCTGCCTGATGCGGTCGAACTGATCCATGGCGATGCACGCCGCCTGCCCTTCGCGGACGAACGGTTCGATGCCGTGATCACGTTGAATGCATTGCACTACCTCGACGATCCAGCCATTGCCATTGAAGAAATGGCGCGCGTTCTCGTGCCCGGCGGACGGCTTGTCATTACCGACTGGTGCCGTGATTTTTTCGTGATGTTTTTATGCGAGCATTGGCTGCATATCCGCATGCGCCCGCTGGGACGTGTGCTGGGAACCGAGGAGCTGGCTACGCTTGTCGAAGACGCGGGATTGCGTATCGACGCCGTGAACCGCTTCAAGGTGCGTCCGGCCTGGGGCCTGATGACCCTGCTGGCGCACCGCCCCGACTGAACAGGACCCGCCATGCCCGCGAACAAACTCGTTTCCTTCCTGCACCGCAACCGCTGGCGCCTGCTGCTCGCCGGCGTCATCCTCGGCGTGATCGCGGTGTTCTACGCCCTGGGATTGCAACGCTACCTGAGCCTCGATTACCTGCGCGAACAGGAAAGCTGGCTCATGCGGATGTACGAGATGCAGCCCTTCGTGTGGGCCCTTGCCTACTTCGCCGTGTACGTTGCCATCACCGGCCTGTCGCTTCCGCTCGCCTCGGCCATCACCCTCATCGCCGGTCCCGTGTTCGGACTGTTCCGGGGGAGCGTGATCGTGACTTTCGCCGCCGCCTTCGGCGCCACCCTGGCCTTCCTCGTTGCCCGCTTCCTGCTCCGCGACTGGGTGCAGGCCCGCTTTGAACACCAGTTGGCCGCCATCAACCGCGGCATTGAACGCGACGGCATTTTCTACCTGTTCCTGCTGCGCCTGATCCCCGCCTTCCCGTTCTTCGTGATCAACCTCGTCATGGGTCTCACGCCGATGCGCACGCGCACCTATTTCTGGGTGAGCCTGTTAGGCATGATCCCGGGCAACATCCTCTACGTCAACGCGGGCGTGCAGCTCGGAAAGATTCATTCCCTGCACGACCTGCTCTCGCCCGGGCTCATCGCCTCGTTCGTGGCGCTCGGCGTCTTCCCACTCATCGTCAAGAAGCTCGTCGACTTCTGGCGCAAGCGCCACGGCAGGAAAGAATCCACGACCACACGTTAAACTGGAGCCGCTCGTTCCGACAGGTGCCTCCATCGACACGCTGATCCTGATCGTCTCGCTCGTGGTAATACTCGGCGGAAGCCTTGCGTTCACCAACGCGCTCGAACACCTCGGAGAACGCTTCGGCCTGTCCACCGGCGTGACCGGTTCCATCTTCGCCGCAGTAGGGACCGCCCTGCCGGAAACCGCCGTCCCCATCGTGGCCTTCGCCACCGGGCACGGCAGCACGACCCACAACGATATCGGCATCGGCGCCATCCTCGGCGCGCCGCTGATGCTGGCGACGCTCGCGTTTTTCCTGATGGGGGTGATGGCGCTCGTCCGCCGCGGACCACGTGGCATGATCACCCCCGAGCCGACCGGGGTTCAGCGCGACATGCGCTTCTTCCTCGCGGCCTTCATCATCGCCGTGGTGGTGCCCTATGTGCCGCACCACGCGCTTTGGGTACGCTGCCTGTTCGCGTTGGCACTGGTATCGATATACGTCGCCTACCTGTGGCGGACCCTCCGCGCCTCAGGCACGCTGGTCGAGGCGGGCCACGGCACCGAAAGCGACGTGCCCCTGCACCTCGGTCGCCTGGGGCTGCCCAACAATATCGTGGTGCAGTCGCTGCAATTGCTGGCGGGACTGGTGCTCATCGTCGCCGGTGCCCGCGGCTTCGTGATCGGCATCACCGGCATCTCCGAGACGCTCGGGCTGAGCCCGCTGTTCCTGTCGCTCGCGATCGTGCCCTTCGCCACCGAACTCCCCGAGAAACTGAACAGCCTGATCTGGCTTTCCAGGCGCCAGGACACGCTGGCCGTCGGTAACGTCAGCGGCGCCATGGTCTTCCAGTCCTCGCTGCTGCCCGCCATCGGCATCCTCGCCACCCCATGGACGGCCACCTTCGACGTGCGCCTTGCAATGGGGATCACCCTGCTCGCCGGCGTATGGCTGCTCCTGCTCTCGCGTCTCCGCCGCTTCCCCGCGCTCGCGCTGATGCTGAACGGCGTCGCCTACGCCGCCTATTTCATAATCCTCTTCCGCCACGGTTGACATCCCGGGGAATCCCCCTCCAGCTTCCCTTTCCTCGCTACGCGAGCAAAGGGAAGAGCCCGGGAGCGTCGGCATCTTGCCGGGTTGATGCTTGTGCCGCAAGTGCCGCCTATGCTAAAAAGCGCGCAGGGGGTTGCCATGTCATCCATGCCGTCCAACCGACGTTTCGCCAAATTACTCGTGGCCGTGCTGTTCATCGGCTGCTGCGCGATCAGCCTGATCGTGCCGATCTATAACCACGTCGAACCCCGCCTGTTCGGCATCCCGTTCTTCTACTGGTTCCAGTTCCTCTGGATCATCGTGACGGGCATGGCCACCGCGCTCGCCTACTGGTTGAAAGTCTGATGCAGCCTGCAGCGGTAGCCGTCTTCCTCGGCCTGTTCGTGCTGGTCACCGTCATCGGGTTTTTCGCCGCGCGCTGGCGTCGCGGGCCGCTCAACAAGCTCGAAGAATGGGGGCTCGGCGGCCGGCGTTTCGGCACCGTCGTCACCTGGTTCCTGCTCGGCGGTGACCTCTACACCGCCTACACCTTCGTGGCCGTGCCGGCCCTGGTGTACGGCAAGGGCGCCATCGGCTTCTTCGCCGTACCCTACACCCTGCTGATCTTCCCGCTGGTGTACGTGGTGTTCACGCGCCTGTGGTCGGTCGCCCATCGCCACGGCTACATCACGGCGGCCGATTTCGTGCGCGGGCGCTTCGGCTCCAACTGGATGGCGGCACTGGTCGCGATCACCGGAATCCTCGCCACCATGCCCTACATCGCCCTGCAGCTCGTCGGCATCGAAGTCGTGGTGGCCGCGCTCGGCTTCCCGACCCACGGCTGGATCGGCGACATGCCGCTCATCATCGCCTTCGTGGTACTCGCTGCCTACACCTACACCAGCGGACTGCGCGCGCCGGCGCTGATCGCCGTGGTCAAGGACACCTTGATATACGTCACCGTGATCGCCGCGATAGTGATCATTCCGTTGCACATGGGTGGCTTCGGCAACATCTTCGACAAGATCCCGCAGAAGATGCTCACTCTCGCCGGACCCAGCCATGGCAGCCTCGGCGCCATGAGCGCCTACGCGACGCTCGCGCTCGGCTCGGCACTCGCCCTGTTCCTGTATCCGCACGCCGTGACCGGCCTGCTCTCGGCCAGGAGCCGCAACACCATCAAGCGCAACATGGCACTGCTGCCGCTGTATTCGCTCGCGCTCGCCCTGATCGCGGGTCTCGGCTTCATGGCCTACGCCGCGCATCTTGAACACATACCCGCCTACGCCGAATACTTCCGGCATTACGGCGCCCAGTTCGCGGTGCCCGCATTGTTCATGCACAACTTCCCGGCCTGGTTCGTCGGCTTCGCCTTTGCCGCCGTCGCCATCGGCGCGCTGGTGCCCTCGGCGATCATGTCGATCGCCGCCGCGAACCTCTTTACCCGCAACCTGTGGCCGCAGCTCATGCGGCGCAAGCTCGGGGAGTCGGAAGAGGCCCAGGTCGCCAAAATCGTGTCGTTGGTGGTGAAGATCGGCGCGCTTGCGTTTATCCTCTTCATACCCAACCAGTTCGCCATCCAGTTCCAGCTTCTCGGCGGCATCTGGATCATCCAGACCCTGCCCAGCGTGGTGCTCGGCTTGTACGGGCGCTGGTTCCACGGCCGGGCGCTGATAGCAGGCTGGATCGCCGGCATGGCCGTCGGCACCTGGATGGCCGCGACCCAGGGATTCCACACCTCGATATACCCGCTGGCGCTGGGCAGCCTCACTGTACCCGGCTACGCCGCCCTGTATTCGGTGATTGCCAACCTCGCCGTCTGCGTCGCCGCCACCTGGCTCCTCGACCGTTTCAAGATCGCCCGAGGCCACGACGAAACCCAGTCCGGCGACTACTCCTTCGAAACCGCAAATGAAACCGGCACCGAAGGCGCCATGACCGTCACCGAATAACCAGCGAAGCAGTCCTTCCGAACG
>Ga0209919_1000388_pt1 | contig 22259 bp, 22 predicted proteins | sample SalPon2A_C_D2_MG_FD_185721 | JGI IMG/M metagenome (GOLD analysis project Ga0209919, IMG submission 185721) | Soil microbial communities from South San Francisco under conditions of wetland restoration - Salt Pond MetaG R2A_C_D2_MG (SPAdes)... | ecosystem: Environmental > Terrestrial > Soil >... | reverse complement strand
ACTTGCCTGCGCCGTTGGGCCCGATCACGGCATGGCGCTCGCCCTCCTCCACCTGCAGGTGCAGGTTGCGGATCACCTCGGTGCGGCCGTAGCTCTTGCAGATGTCCTTGAGCTCCAGAATCATGGCTCCTCGTTCCCGTTGAGGCGCTCGTTGACGGCCTGCCAAGCTGCGGTCACCGAGGGAATGGCGTAGCGCAGGAGCAGGTAAAAGCCCACCCCCTGTCCAACCAGCATGACCAGCCAGGGCCAAACGCTGGCCGGGCTCCACGTGATCCCGAACAGGGGGATCTCGGCGCCGGCCGCGTACAGGGCGCTGGACCAGTGGTAGATGAACTCGATCAGGAAGATACCCGTCGCCACCAACAGCACTGCGGGCACGGCTGCGATGCCGTAGGACCGCACCAGCAGCCGCCACAGACCGTCGCGCAGCACGGGGCCGTGGACATAGATGATGCCCGCGATGCCGCCGGGCGCGAACATCACGATCAGCACGAACAGGATGCCCTCGTAGACCAGCCAAGCGTCCGTGTAGTTGCTCAAATTGAGCTGTAGCGTGGTGATCAGCGCGGCCCCGATGATCGGCCCGGAGAAATACGTCATTCCGCCGATGAAGGTGTTGAACAGGACGTTGCCCGACTCGGTGATGCTCATCACCTCATAGTTGATGAGCTCGTTGCTCACCGCCAGGAGTCCGCCCGCCACCCCCGCAAAGAGGCCGGAGATGCAGAACACAGTCAGCCGCACGCGGTAGGTGTTGAAGCCGATGAAGCGCGCGCGCTCCTCGTTGTCCCGCACGGCCAGCATCAGTCGCCCGAAGGGCGTGCGCGTCAGCCCGTACAGCAGCGCGCCGCACAGCAGCACCCAGAACAGGATCAGGTAGTAGACCTGGGACGCCGAACCGAACGTGAAGCCCAGCCAGCCCTGTCGCCAAGCCGAGATGCCCTCCTCCCCGCCGGAGAGGTTGTTGAGCATGATGGTCAGCGCCGTCATCAGCTCGCCCACCGCCAGCGTAATCAGCGCGAAGATGGTGCCGTGGCGCCGCACGCAGAACATGCCCAGCAGGAAGCCGAACACGAGCCCACCCAGGCCGCCGGCCAACGGCAGCAGGGGTGTGGGCACATAGAACGCCCCATTGCTGATCCAGGCCATGAGCTGGATCGTCCAGAACGCGCCGACGCCGTAGTACACGGCATGGCCGAAGGAGAGCAGGCCGCTCTGGCCCAGCAGCAGGTTGTAGGCCAGCGCGAAGATGATCGCGATACCGATCTGGTTAAGCAGCGAGATGACCGCGAGGTCGCCCAGCAGCGGCACCAACAGCAGCACGATCAGGGTCGCCGCGCTCAGCCCAAGCTTCGCGTAGGTCATGCGGCTGATGGTCTTGCCGGCCAGGGCGCCGGTGTCGCCGCCGCTTTCGATGACAGTTTTCATACTTCGCGTTGCCCCATCAGGCCGGTGGGACGGAAGATCAACAGCACCAGCATGAGCAGAAACGGCAGCACGCCCGCGGTGTCCGAGATTTTGATGTGGACGAAGTCATAAAGGGGCGAGCTCATGCTGACCTGCGTGTGAAACACGTTGAGCAGATCGCTGAGCGAGTACTCGAACGCCACGGCCAGCGTATCCATCAGGCCGATGATGATCGACGCGATGAAGGCCCCGGTCACCGAGCCCAGTCCGCCCACGACGATGATGACGAAGATAATGAGCCCCACGTGGTAGGCCATGGACGGCTCGGTCACGTAGAAGTTGCCCATGATCGTGCCGGCCAGCCCTGCCAACGCGGCCCCCACGCCGAACACGCCCATGAACACCAGTGGCACGTTGTGGCCCAGTGCCGTCACCATCTCCGGGTGCCCGATGGACGCCTGCACGATCAGCCCCACCCGCGTGCGCTTGAGCATCAGGAACAGGGCCACGAACACCAGCACGGCCACCACGAACATGAACAGCTTGTAAGCGGCGAACGAGGAGTTGTAGAGGCGGAACAGCGTGAAGTGCAGCAGCGCCGGCACCCGATAGGGCACGGCGGGCTGGCCCCACACCAGCTTCACCACCTCCTCGATCAGGAAGAACAGCCCGAAGGTGAGCAGCAGCTCGGGAATGTGCCCGTACTTGTGCAGGCGGCGCAGCAGGTAGCGCTCAATGGCGGCGCCGACCAGGCCCACCAGCACGGGCGCCACGAACAGGCCCACCCAGAAGTTGGTGAACTGGGCGATCTGGAACGCGAAGTACGCGCCCAGCATGTACAGGCTGGCATGGGCGAAGTTCAGCACGCCCATGATGCCGAAGATCAGCGTGAGCCCGCTCGACAGCATAAACAGCAGCATGCCGTAGATCAGGCCGTTGATCGCGGACAGTACGAACAGTTCCATGGATTCGCTGGATTGGAGTCGGTGCGGCACGGAGGTCTGGCGGTGCAACCCGGCACTAGCCTCATCCCCGGCATGCGCACCGGCCCGTCAGCACAGGGCTGGACGGGCCGGCAGGCAATCGGGAAGGAAGGCGACCCGCCGGCATTGCCGGCAGCCGGGCGCCCGTGCCTCCGAGGGTGTTACGGCCGCCGCATGCGGCAGGTCGTAGGCACGATGGTATTCTTCGTGTCCACCCGTTCGTACGTCTTGAAGCCCAGACCGGAGTTTTCCACCGTGTATTTCACGTTCTTGGTGAACTCGTTGACGTAGATGGGCAGGAATATCTGGTGATCCGCCTTGCGGATGAACGTCTCGCCGCGAGAGAAGTCGCGGTGCATGCCCTCCAGGGTCTTGGCCAGCTTGATGGAATTGAAGGACTTGGACTGCTCGGCAGCGTGCACCAGGTAGTCGAACATGTATTGCACGCGGAAGTAGTAGAACTCCTGCTTGAAGCGGTCCTTATACTGCCGGTACATCGCGCGGTCGGTGATGCTGGAGTCGTTCAGGTTGCCTTCCGAGACGTTCAGCAGGCCTTCGCCCTGCGCACCCAGCGCCGCCGGCACGCCCAGGAAGTCCGCGTAGTACCCGGCAATGCGAGCCTTCAGCCCCGACTGCGCGGCGGCCTTGGCCAGCAGCGACATGTCCGGACCCCAGTTGCCCGTGATCAGCAGGTCGGCCCCGGAGGTCTGCACCTTGTTCACGTAGGGCGTGAAGTCCTTCACCTTGGCGATCGGGTGCAGCTCATTGCCCACGATCTTGGCGCTGGGAATCTGCGCCTTCAGTTCCCGTACCGCCGCCGCAGCCACGGCGCGGCCGAACGAGTAGTCCTGGTCCAGCAGGTACACCTTCTTGGGCGCACCGGCTGCCTTGAGCGCCGCCACCAGGGCCTTCATCTTCATGTCGGCGTTGGCATCGAAGCGGAAGTGCCAGAAGTTGCAGTCCTTGTTGGTCAGCGCCGGGTCGACCGCGGCGTAGTTGAAGAACAGCACCTCCTTGCCCGGGTTGCGCTGGTCGAACTTGTTCACCGCATCGGTGATGGCATGGGCGATGCCGGAGGAGTTGCCCTGGGCGATGATGTTGGCGCCATCCGCAATGGCTTGGCGCACCTTCTCCACGGCGACCTTGGCGTTGAGCTGGTCGTCGTACTTCATGATCTCGATGCGTCGGCCGTTGATGCCGCCTTCCGCATTGATCATGTCCGCGAAGAAGTCGAAGTGGTTGGCCCCCAGTTCACCGGCGATGGAGAATGAGCCCGAGAGCGGGTCGATGTAGGCGATCTTGAACGTGTCGGCGGCGCTCGCAGTGCTGGCCAGCCCGAAGAGGGCGACAACAGCCACGAGCGCAAAGACGTGGAGTCTTCGCAGCATACGGATACCTCTGCCATGTTTTTCGATGCGCCCCCCAAGCGGGGCGCGGTAGGCGAATTCGTTTCCCACATAGCCATATTGAATGAGAATCTGAATGTAAAGTCCGAATGACGGCCCGGCTGAGCCTGAACCCCTGCTGGAGGCCCACCGCAGGCCGCCCCGCAGAATGGCCAACCGTTGCGCCAGCTTGGATGGCCGTTCCGCGACGCGCGGCGCGATCCCGAACAGGCGGCCGACAGGATGGGCCGCGAGCCGCTCCGCTGGACGCGCCGCGGCCACCTCACGCCGCACACCCCCTGCTTGGAGTGCCCTCATGATCGACAAGCTGCTGCCGGTGACCATCGTGGGCAGCTACCCGCAGCCGGAGTGGCTGATCGACCGGACCCTGCTCTCCAAGATGGTGCCGCGCGTGCCGGAATCGGCACTGTGGCGCATCCCCGAGCCACTGCTGGAGCAGGCCCAGGACGACGCGACGCGCCTGGCCATCCGCGACCAGGAGCGGGCCGGACTGGACATCGTCTCGGACGGAGAGATGCGCCGGGAGAGCTACTTCAACCGCTTCGCCAATGCGCTGGAGGGCATCGACCTGGCGCACCCGGGCACCGCGCGCAACCGCCGCGGCCTGGAGCAGCCCGTGCCGCGCGTGGTGGGGCCGATCCGGCACGCGCGGCCGGTGCAGGTGCGCGACACGGCCTTTCTGCGGGCCAACACGGAGCGCGCCATCAAGATGACCGTGCCGGGGCCGTTCACCATGGCGCAGCTCGTCCAGGACGATCACTATGGCGATGAGCGCGCGCTGGGGCTGGCCCTGGCCGAGGCGGTGAACGCGGAGATCCGCGACCTGTTCGCGGCCGGGGCCGACCTCGTGCAGGTGGACGAGCCCTACATGCAGGCGCACCCGGACAAGGCCCGCGCCTATGGCGTGGAGTTGCTCACCCGCGCCCTGGAGGACGTGGGCGGCCCCACCTGCGTACACATCTGCTTCGGCTATGCCGCGCTGGTGAAGGAGCGGCCGTCCGGCTACTCCTTCCTGCCCGAGCTGGCGCAGACCCCCTGCGACCAGATCTCTATCGAGACGGCGCAGTCGAAGCTGGATTGCCGCGTGCTACGAGAGCTGGAGGGGAAGACCATCGTGGTGGGCGTGCTGGACCTGTCCGACCCGGCCGTGGAGACGCCGGAGGTGGTGGCGGAACGCATCCGCCGCGCGCTGCAGCACGTCCCGGCGGAGCGGGTGATCGTGGCGCCGGACTGCGGCATGAAGTACCTGCCGCGCGACGTGGCCTTCGGCAAGCTCTGCGCGATGGTGGCCGGCGCCGCGCTGGTGCGTGGCGAGCTGGGCCGCCCCCGGCCCAGCATCTGAGCCTCCACGGCCCGGCTACGGAGCGAGGGCTTCCATCGCGTCGAGGTCGGGACGCCGCTCGCCGTTGGGGTGCAGCAGCTGGATGCACACGTGGCTCGCACCGGCATCGAGGTGCTGCTGGATGCGCTCGCGGATGGCCGCGGCATCGCCCCAGACCACCATGGCGTCCAGAAAGCGGTCGTTGCCGCCATCGGCCAACTCCGCCTCGCTGAAGCCCAGGCGCAGCCAGTTGTTGCGGTAGTTGGGCAGGGTCATGTAGTGCGACAGGTTCTCGCGCGCCACGGCCCGAGCCTTGGCGGGGTCACGCACCATCAGCACCTTCTGCTCCACGCACACCCAGGCATCCGGCCCCACGATACCGCGGGCCCAGCGGGTATGCTCCGGCGTCACGTTGTAGGGATGGATGCCCTGCGTGCGTTGCGCCGCCAGTGCCGTCATCTTCGGCCCCAGCGCAGCCAGCACGGTGGGCGGCGTCTCCTTCAGCGCCGGCGCGATGGTCGCGGCCTTCTCCATGCCGTCCAGGTAGGCGCGCATGGTGGGCACGGGCTTGCCGTAGCTGTGACCGCGCAGCGTCTCCACCATGGGGATGTGCGAGACGCCCAACCCGAGCAGGAAGCGGCCGCCATAGAGCTTGGCCAGCGTGTGCTGACCCTGCTTGGCCGTGGCCGCATCGCGCGCGTAGATGTTGGCGATGCCCGTCGCCACGATGAGGCGCTCCGTGTGGCTCAGCAGGAAGCCGCCCAGCGCGAACGACTCGTGCCCCCGGGACTCCGGGTACCAGAGCGCCGCATAGCCCAGCCGCTCCGTGCGCTGCGCCAGTTCCGTCAGGTCGGCCGTACTGAGGGCGTCCGTGGGGCACCAGACCCCGAGCCTGCCCAGTTTCATCGCGTCGTCTCCTTGTGGCTGCGGGTGACCGGGTGATGCCGGCGACACCAAAACCGCCCGGCGGGTCCCGGTCCCTGCGACAGCCCTACTCCTACGACAGACGGCGGCCCGGCGAAAGGGGGGGCTGAGCACATGACTATGCGCACGGCCCCACGCGGCAGCCGCCCTGGCGCGCGGGGCATGGGTGGGCGCACCGAATGGCTTCGTTTCGCAATCCCGCATGCACGCGCCGCCTGCTGCCGACCAGCCCTGCCCCCGGCCGGGGCGATTGGCTCCGTTTCGCAATTTTCTCTTCGGCCCGCCACACCGCCACCCTGGCCGCTTCGCGCGGATCCATTCTACCGCGGCGGCCCGCCGAGCGCAGCCGAAATAGCCGGACAATTGCGGACACAGGTCCGCACCCAGTGTGCCTGAGGGCAGCGTAGGGGCCACCCGCGTGATGCCCGCGAACAGGTTCCGGGTGACAAACGCCTTCCCGGCAAGCGGCAGATGCCTCAGACCAGCAGATCGCCCTTGACCAGCCAGTAGTAGAGGATATAGAGGCCGCCTGCGGCGACGAAGAGGGCCGTCGCGGTGTGCAGATAGGGCATCGCGCGGCGCACGCCCCGCACCAGCACGCCCTCCCGCAGCAGGGCGGCGGCCAGCGTGAGCACCGTCACCACCGCGCCCATGCCCAGCCCGTAGCCGATGAACTGCGCGAGGCCCCCGACCACACCGCCCGCGGCCACCGCGCTGCCCACCACGACCAGGAACACCGGCAGCGTGCAGCTTACGGAACACACGCCGAAGGTGAGGCCGTAGAGGAAGTAGCCGCGCAGACCGCGGCCCTGTCCCGCGCTGAGGCGCGTGCCCAGACGCAGCAGCGCGTCCGAAGACACGTGCCGGCCGGCCAGCATCCAGACGCCCAGGCCGACCAGCGCCACACCGATGGCCACGCTGACCCAGGGCATCACCGGAATCACGAAGCGCGCCCCGGCCGCCACCAAGCCGCCGATGACGCCAAACAGCAGCACGAAGCCCAGCGAAACCACGCTGGATACGCCCAGGGCGCCCGCCATGCGCTGCAGCACCGGGCGCTCGTGGTAGCCCTCGTGCCCGGAGCCCAGGAACAACGCCAGGTAGACCGGCAGCAGCGTGAAGCCGCATGGATTCACGGCGGACATCATTCCCGCGCCGAAGGCATAGCCCACGGGCAGGGCATCCACGATCCGGCCCATCGCGCCGGAGGCGCCCAGTTGTAGCGTGCTGATCGGATCCATAGGGTGGTCACCCTGAAAACTCGTTGATGCAACGACTCCCCAGCGCACGACGACGCTTCGCCCGTGCCCATTCCGTTCCGTTCCAGAGTTGCATGAAGTAACCTGCCCTGGGTAGGTTGCACCGCAACCCGAACCAGGAAACCAACCCATGAGAACCTTCGTCGGTATGGCGGCAATCGCCGTGGCTACCTTCCTGTTGGCTGTGCCCCCCCAGAGTTGGGGCCAGGGCATGGGCTCCAGCAGGATGGGCGGGATGGGTGGCATGGGCAGCATGATGGCGCCACCGCCATCCGTTGGTGAGAATCCTCTGCCGATCTCCAAAGCCGTCATCGCAAAGGGCAAGACGATTTACGACGCCAATTGCGTGGTGTGTCACGGAGCCAAGGGCCGCGGGGACGGCCCTGCCGCAGCCGGCTTGAATCCGCGGCCGCCGGACCTGCGTGCGACCGCCATGTGGAGCGACGGACAGATCGCCGCGCAGATCCTGAACGGCCGTGGCCAAATGCCACCCTTCGGCAAGACCCTGGACCGCACCGCAGTGTGGAGCATCGTGCACTACGTGCGTCGCCTGCAAAAGTAGCGGCGGCTTCCAAGCACGCCCAGGCATTCATCCATGGCGTGTCATCACGGCCAGCGGAAGGTAACGTCGCCCATATTGCGCACGCCACGGATGACGATCTCGTACGCATCCGGTGCGCGCGCCAGCGCGAACTCCAGCCGGCCACGTGCGTGGTGGCCGCGCAACGTCACCGGAGCCACCGGCCGTAGCGTCTGGCCCGCGACGCGCAACTCCGTCGCCGCCTGGAGATCGAGCTGCGCCAGGTCGCCGCTGTGGGTATTCACCTGCACGTCCACGAGGAAGTGCCCATCGGACACAGCCCGCGGCGTCAGGACAAACATCACCTCACCTGCGCTGCTGCGCGCGGGACCCGCGCCATGGGCGGGTCGTTGCGAGGCCCAATAGAGCCCGCCCACCACGACGACGATTCCCAGCGCCAACCAGGGTGCCACACGGCGAACCCCAGGGCCCTGCCCGACGGACGGTTTCGTGCTCATGCCCACGCCTCCCAATAGATGGCGAATGCCATGACGAGAACCGCGGCCGCTGCCCCGTAGGGCAAGGCGCGGCGTACCGGCCAGCGCAGCAGGGGAGCGAGCAGCCTGCCCTCCGGCGCGTACAGGTGGTGGCGCTCCATCTCTCCCAGCAGATAGAGCACGCCCACCGCGTTCGAAAGCACGCCAGCCAGCAGGAACAGGCTCTGGTAACTGCTGAGGAACAATGTGGCGCCGGCGAACCCCATCAGCGGCAGCACGTCTGCCAGGTGGTGCGCGCAGCAGGCCACCATCGACACGGCGCTGGCCCCACCGGAGGCCACCACGCCCGAGGCGTGGGGCGAGACACCGGCCTTGGCCAACGCCCGGCTGTACCCGAACAGACCCGCCTGCAGCGCGAAGCCCGCCACCAGCAGCGTCATCCAGTACCAGAGCGCCAGGAAGCTCTCCCAGGCAAAGGCCGGGCCGTTCAGCAGCGACAACGTGACCCCATACCCACCGGCCAGCGCCACAACCGACAGAGCGGCCCAGCGCCAGCCCGTGCGCCGGGCAGCCGCGAAGTGCATCGGCTCTACAGGTGACATCACCGGCATGACCTGGCTAACCATGAGGCTTCTCCAGGGTGTGTGTGCGCTGCAACACGCCGGCAATCCGCAGGGCTTGGGTGCGCAACGGCAGCCCACCGCGCAGCTGGTAGCCGCGCCGCAGCCACCAGCCCACTGCGGCGGCTACGTAGCAGCCGGCCAGCCACAGGGCCACGCCAGGGAGCACCGCGCCCCAGCCGTGCAGGGGCAATAGACTGTAAGGATCCAGCCCGAACAGCGCGGCAAAGAACCGCCCGGCGGCAGCCGGCCAGAATTGCAGCGCCACGCCATAGCCGGCCAGAGACAGGGCGGCGGAGAACGGTGCCCAGCCGGCCATGTCCCGCAGGTTCGTACGCATGAGAAGTTCCTCGATTGAGGTGTGGAGCGCCCGCAGGCCTCCGCATCAGCAGCAGTTGTTCAGTTGTGCCAGCAGCGCCTCGCGACGCTCGCCGGCACCCTCGGGCGCCAAGGCGGGGCCACCCGGTCGGACTTGCACCGGTGGGGCCGCTCCCTGGGCCGTCGCCCGGCCCAGCCACGGCGCCCCCAACATCCCGGCCAGCACGACGCCCCCGCCAACGGCGCCCAGCCACGCCCCCAGCAGCAGCGCGTAGGCTGTGGCAAAGCCGACGAGGACGAACGCGGTCTTCCAGAGCAGCACGCTTGTGGGAGAGCGGCCGGCCAGGGCGCGCTCCCCCAGGCCCGCCAGCCCCACCACCGAGCCGCCCAACAGCACGGCCGGCAGGCGTGGATCCACCGCCACGCCCAAGCGATGGGCCACGAGCAGGCCGATCCACGTGCCCGCCACGCCTGCGCACAACGGGCACAGGCGTGGCAGCACGGCCCTCCGCAGGGCCCAGGCAATAGCGGTCAGCAACCCGATGGATGCGAACGTCGTCACGAACAACAGGGTTGTCATGGTGACCTCACAGCGCGTAGATGAGCAGGCCCAGGGCGACCATGGCCGCACCGCCCCACAGCCGCATGGCGCTCTTGTTGTCGCGGTGCCACGCCTGTGTCTTCTCCACGAGCCGCTTGTCCGAGGCCACCAGCAGGATCAGCACCAGGGGCAGCACGAAGATCACGTTGTAGAGCATCAGGTAACCCAGGCCCTCCCAGGCGGTCGCCTGGTCGTGCAGCAGGCCCACGGCCATCAGGTATGGTCCGCCCGTGCAGGGGAACTCACACAGGCCCACCAGCGCCCCCAGCGGAAAGGCCACCGTCAGCGACGCACGGTCGATCAGCGTGGCGATGCGCTGATGCGCGGCGTGGGGCACGGCCAGGCGAGGCATGCCGGGCACCAGCTCGCCTGCGATGGAAAGTGCCCCACCGCCCACCAGCAGGGCCGCCCCCAGCCTGGCCATGAAGTGTGGGGTATCGAACAGGTGCAGCACCTGTAGCAGCCCCAGCCCGATGCCCAGGTACACGGCGAATACGCCGGCCACGTAGAGTCCGCCGATGGCCAGCACGCTGGAGCGCAAACGCCCCAGCGCGAACAGGAAGGCGATCGTGACAAGCAGGATCGAGAACGCGCAGGGATTCACGCTGTCGATCAAGGCCGCCACGGAGATCAGCGGCAGCAGCCATGTGCCGCGGTCACTGATCTGCCACAACCAGCCCGCGGAGTGCGGACTGTACTGCAAGCCCCATGCGGCCCCCATCAGGGCCAGGGTGCCGACGGCCAGCAAGGCCGCCTTTCTCCAGCGTCGCAATGCGGCGATCATGGTCTGCGCTCCTTGGTGGGCACGGGGTTACGGGGTGACGTAGGCGGTGAAGCTGAGCTGCAGCACGCGCCGCTCGCCCAGCACCACGGAGACCACCCGGTCGTTGCGGCCCAGGCCAGCGGGACCGTGCGCATTGGGATCGAACGTGGCTTCCACGATGGCCTGCTGACCGGCCGGAATCACGCGGTTGATGGTCGGAATCGGGGGTCCCATCCCCGGCATGCCGAAAGGCCCCACGCGCTCGGTGCCGACCAGCAGCGTGGCCTCGGTGCACATGCACGAGGTGTAGATCTTTTGCACGAGGGCCGGCGTACCGCTGTCGTTGCGCACCGGATACCGGAACGTGATCTTCCCGTTGCGCATGGAAACCTGCCCGAAATCGTGAAAGCTCGTGGCCGCGCTGAGGATGCCGGTGGCGTTGGCGACCTGCTCCGGCGAAGCACCGCCCTCGCGGTTGCCCATCGTGAACAGGGCCACGCCGGCGATAGCCAGCACGGCGATGACGGCGAGATACAGCCGGCCCGCGATGTGCCGGGAGCGCCCGGTGCGGCGCTTGGCCTGCGAGACTTGGTTGCGGTTGCCTTTCATGGTTCTGCTCCAGTTCGGTTTGCCTGCAGAAGAATTCAGCGGGCCTCAGCGGGCCGCGTCGGGGAGGCGGGCGCAGGGCGCCGCGAGGCCAGCAGCGGGGCCATCTGCTCCTCGATCGCGGACCAGGTGAGCGGCCCGATGTGCTTGTGGGTGATGAAGCCCTGGGCGTTCACGAAGAACGTCTCCGGCACGCCGTAGAGGCCCCAGTTCAGCGAGATGTCGCCGCGCTCGTTGTCCAGCGCGAGGTAGTACCGCTTGCCGTAGCGGCGGGCGAAGGCCTGGGCGGCCTCGCGCGTGTCCTGAATGGCGATGCCTATGAAGCGCACCGGCTGCCCGGCCCGCTCGTACTGCTCGTAGGCCCGCTCCAGCAGGGGCGCCTCCGCCTTGCAGGCCGTGCACCAGCTCGCCCAGAAGTTGAGCACGAACGGCGTGCCGTGCAGGGCTTCCAGGCTCAGCGGCGCACCGGTGTCCAGCTCGGTCACCGCGAAGCCCGGCGCCGGCCGCCCCACCAGCGGCGACTGCACGATCTTGGGATCGCGTGTGAAGCCGAAGGCGAACAGGCCCGCCAGGCCGATGATCACGGCCATCACGGTCCAGAATTTCCACGAGGTCAGCATGGCCTCGCCTCCACGGTTGCCGGCGCGGGCCGCAGCCCAAGCGCCGGGTTGCATCCGGAATGTGCGGGATGTCCGGGCGTGCGCGGTCACGGCGGCCGCACTGCGGCAGCGCGCGAGTCAGGCGTGCCCGGTGCCGGTCACGCCACAGGTGCGCACCGGCAAACGGATAAGCTGGGAGGGAGGTCTAGATTCGGAACAGCGTCGCGCGGTGGTGCAGATCGGCGCGGTGGGGAGTCCTGCGCCGCACCATGCTCAGCACCGGGCGCCGCAGGGCCACGATGGCCAGCAGCGCGGAAAGCAGCGCCGTCACGGCCAGCAGCGGGGCCGAGGGCGCGGGCAGCCGGGAAAGGCCGGCGGCGTGCAGGTTGCTGCCGGCACCATCCAGGCAGCAGCTCAGAACCGGCAGGGATTCGCTCAGGGGCGCGGGCGCGGCCATCATCGTCTGGCCAGCCACCCCGGCGTGCCCCGACACCGCCAGGACAGGCGCATGCGCGGTGCCCTGCAGCCCGTGACACCAGAGCAGCAGCCCGGCGGCAACAGCCGCCAACATTCGCAGGGAGGAGGTACGCCGAATCATGGGTTTTATCGTACGATGCCTTCGCGCCAGTGCTGAATGCCTCGTCCAGGGCAGCGATGCCCCGCGAGCGACCCAGGCCCAGTGTGGGTCATCCATCAAGGAAAGTCTACGCCGCGCATAAGCGCGAGACATTGACCCAGGTCAAGCGCCCCAAGCCAAGTATTCGGATGATAGGCCCGCACCCTGAAGTGGTACAGCGCGGACCCAGGGTTCCACATATTGCGGCGCTTAGGCGCCTCAGCCCGCGGCGTTGCGATCCTCCAGGATCATGCGGCTGCCTTTCTCCGAGATCAGCAGGGTCGGGGCAGCCGTGTTGCCGGAGCTAATGGTGGGCATGATGGAAGCGTCCACCACGCGCAGGCCTTGCACGCCACGCACACGCAATCGCGAGTCCACCACCGCGCCGTCATCGCTGCCCATGCGGCACGTGCCCACCGGGTGAAAGATGGTGGTGCCCACATCCCCGGCGGCCTTCACCAGGTCGGCGTCACTGGTCAGCTCCGGCCCCGGCACGAACTCGGCGGGCTGGTAGGGCTTCAGGGCGTCGGCCGCCACGATGCGCCGCCCCAGCCGCAGGGCATCCACCGCCACGCGCTGGTCCTCCTCCGTGGCCAGGTAATTGGGGTGAATCTCCGGCGGCGCCCGGAAGTCCGGCGTGGTGATGCGCACGTAACCGCGGCTGGTGGGCTGCAGGTTGCACACGGAGACCGTGAACGCGGGGAACGTGTGCAGCGGATCGCCGAACTTGTCCAGCGACAGCGGCTGCACGTGGAACTCCAGGTTGGGCCGCTCGCGGGAGGGGTCCGACGGTGCGAAGGCGCCCATCTGCGAAGGCGCCATGGTCAGCGGGCCGCGCCGGAACAGCAGGTACTCCAGCCCCATCTTGGCCTTGCCGAACAGGCTGTGCGTCATCTCGTTGAGCGTGCGCGTATTGCTGACGCGGAACGCGAGGCGCAGTTGCAGGTGGTCGTGCAGGTTGCCCCCCACGTCCTCCGCTGCGCACACCACGGGGATGCCCAGGGAATCCAGCAGCGCCCGCGGGCCCACACCGGAGAGCTGCAGCAACTGGGGCGAGCCGATGGAGCCCGCCGCCAGGATCACCTCGCGGCTGGCCGCAGCCTGACGCGTGGCGCCGCCTTGGTCGAACTCCACGCCCGTGGCCCGTGTGCCCTGGAAGAGCACCCGGCGGGCCTGCGCACCCGTCAACACGGTCAGGTTGGGCCGGTGCAGCACGGGCTTCAGGAACGCCGTGGAGGCGCTCAGGCGCACGCCGCGGCGCTGGTTGACCTCGAAGGGCCCGCTGCCGAAGTTATTGCCGCGGTTGAAGTCATCGATGGCGGGGATGCCGGTCTCCCCGGCTGCGGCCTGGAACGCGTTCAGGATCTCCCAGGACAGGCGCTGGGACTCTACGTGCCATTCGCCGCCCGCACCGTGCCATTCGTTGGCGCCCCGGTGATAGTCCTCCACGGACTTGAAGATGGGCAACACGTCGTCCCAGCGCCACGAGTCGTCGCCCGCAGCGCGCGCCCACCCGTCGTAGTCCTGCTTCTGGCCGCGCATGTAGATCATGGCATTGATGGACGAGCTGCCGCCCAGGGTGCGGCCACGCGGATAGAGCAGCGAGCGTCCGTTCAGGCCGGCCTCGTTCACCGTGTGGAAGCGCCAGTCCGCACGCGGGTTGTTGATGCAGTACAGGTAGCCCACCGGGATCTTCATCCAGATCCAGTCGTCCTTGCCGCCTGCCTCCAGCAGCAGCACGCGCAGGGCGGGGTCGGCGGAAAGTCGGTTGGCGAGGGTGCATCCGGCGGTCCCCGAGCCTACGATCACGTAGTCGTAGCTGGGCGTCGCTGCCGTGGATTCCATGCGAATTGCTCCATTCCGATGGGTTGTCTCTACAATGCCATGCCCCCCAGCAGGTATTCGCAGCGCCGCGCAGCACCGTGCGATGCCCATCCAGCGAAACCGCCGCTCTTGAAGGCACCGCGCAATCCCGTCCGCATGCTGCAGGTCGTCTGGCCCTTCCATAACGCGGAACGGACGCGATCGGAAAGGCCGCGGCCGCAGCGGGGCCCGGAGGCGCACGGCACCACTGTGGCGGAAGGCATCGAGGCGCACGTGGCGGTGACAAGCAGTGGTTGGGCTGATCGGCGGCCAGGTCAGCGTGGGTAGGGCTCCAGACAATATGCACTGTCAATTGACAGATTTCTGGCGTCGGGCGATCCTTGCAAACCGGAGGGCGGACGATCACCGAATGCGCCATCGTCCGCACGTTAGAACTGCCGATACCAGATCCTGAACGGTCGCAGCCGATGGCCAAAGTGCAGCTCACCCGGCATCTGTATGCGTTCTTCCCTCAATTGGAGGGGAAGGAGCTCATGGTTGCAGGCTCCACCGTCGCCGATGTGGTGCAGGGGCTGGAAGCGATCGCTCCAGGCTTTGCCTTCTATGTCTGCGACGAGCGCGGCCGGCTGCGCACGCACGTCAACATCTTCGTCGGGGAAGACCGGGTCGCCGACCGCGCACGGCTGACCGATCGGGTCCAGACCGATTCGCGCGTCTTTATCATGCAGGCACTCAGCGGGGGGTAGGCCACCACCCTGCCCGCGGGGAGGTTTCCCATGTCAGACCGCATCCTCGTTGGTACACGCAAGGGCGCATTTGTCGTCGGCAAGGGCCGGGGTGGCTGGACGCCCCACCTGGCCGGACATGCCGGCATGGGCGTCAACTTCCTGGCGCGCGACCCCCACACCGGCGCGTTGTGGGCCGCACTGGGGCACGGACACTGGGGAGCCAAGCTGTCCCGCTCCGATGACGACGGCAAGAGCTGGGCGGACGCATCGCAGGTGAAATACCCCGCGGATGCGCGCTATCTCGGTCATGCGATCCCCAGCGAAGACAGCACGGAAATCCCCGGCCCTACCCAGATCAAGCCCGCCACCCTGCTGAAGCTGTGGACCCTTGCCTTCGGTGCGCCCGGAACCATCTACGTGGGCACCATTCCCGGCGGACTGTTTGTCAGCAGAGACGGCGGCGAGAGCTTCGCGCTGAACCTCCCGCTGTGGAACCATGAGTCGCGGGGCGGCGACCTATCCAACGGCGGGGGCTCGGGCGTCACCCACTGGTTCGGCACGCCCGCGTCCGAAGGCGGCGAGTTCGCTCCGGGCATCCACTCGGTGCTGGTCGACCCGCGCGACCCCGATCGCGTGCTGGTGGCAGTCTCCACCGCCGGCGTGCTGGAAACCCGCGACGGCGGCCAGAGCTGGCGCAGCCGCAACAAAGGCCTGGTGATGGACTATCAGCCGGACCCAACCGCCGAGTGGGGCCACGACCCGCACAGCATCGAGCTGTGCCCGGGACAACCCGACCACATCTGGCAGCAGAACCACTGCGGGGTCTTCTACAGCTCAGACGGCGCCGAGACCTGGAAGAAGGTCAGCTTTCCCGATCAGGGCGTGCACTTCGGCTTTCCCGTGGCGGTGGACGTGGCTCACGGAGGGACGGCCTGGGTCGTGCCGGGCAAGGCGGACATGGAGCGCATGGCCATCGACGGGGGCTTGTTCGTCGCACGCACGCAGGACGGCGGGGAGTCCTGGGAGATGCTGCGCGAAGGTCTGCCGCAGAAGCACGCCTACGATGTGGTGTTGCGCCACGCGCTGGGCATCAGCGGCGACCGGCTTGCCTTCGGCAGCACCACCGGGAATCTGTACGTCAGCGAGAATCGGGGCGAGAGCTGGAGCACCGTCGCCAACAACCTGCCGCCGATCTACAGCGTCCGCTTCGGCTGAAGCTGGCGATCTGCCGCCCCCACAAACCAAAAAGGCAACGCGAGCACGAACTACAAAAGGCGTCACGGTGACCCGTAACGCCTTGAAATATCCAGTAGCGGGAAACGGGACTTGAACCCGCGACCCCAACCTTGGCAAGGTTGGGCTCTGCCACTGAGCCATTCCCGAAAAAGTTGCCTATCGGAAGGGTTGAGGACAGGCCAAAGCGGTGGGTTCTATCGGTCAGGGAACAGGGCGGGGCGCATAGCCACCTTCTCATCGAAAATCCCGGCTGGGCACGGGCGCCGCATCATGGGATAGTTCGGGCTCCCAGAACTGTTCGACCACCAAGTGCACCACGCCCTCCTGGCTCTGCACCGTGCCGATGACGCCGAGGAGATTGGCGGTGCGGGCCAGCACGTGCTGGGCGCGAAAGACGGCCTCCCACACCACCAGGTTCACCCAACCCGTCTCGTCCTCCAGGGTCATGAAGGTCACGCCATTGGCGCTGCCGGGGTGCTGGCGGTTGATGACCAGCCCCCCATAGCGCACGCGGTGTCCGTGAGGCAGGCGGTTGATCGTGGCCGCGTCGAGCAGGCCCAGGGCCCGCAGAGCCGGGCGCAGCGAGGCCAGGGGATGCCCGCGCACACTGTGGTGGCTGTGGTGGCGGTCCCAGGCGATGGTGTCCAGCGCGTCGAGTGGGGCGAAGGCGGGCGCACGCTCCGCCGCTGGCAGGGGCAAGCTGGAGCGGGACTGACGCGCGACGCCGCGCACGGCCCACAGCGCGGTGCGCCGATTCTGCACCAGTCCATCCAGCGCACCCGCTTCCGCAAGCCGCAGCAAAGTCTTCTCGTCCAAGCCCGTGCGCGCCACAAAGTCCGATACGTCAATGAAGGGTGCGGTTTCGCGTATCTGTCCGATGCGCATGCCATTCGCCTTGCTGAGGCCTTTGACATAACGCAGGCCCATGCGCACAGCGAAGGGGTGTTCCGACATTACCCCCGCCACAGGCTGAGTGCTTTCCAGCGTGCACAGCCAATCGCTGTGGTGCACATCGAGAGGACGCATCTCCACGCCATGGCGTCTGGCATCTTCCACGATCGTCGCGGGGTGGTAAAAACCCATGGGCCAGGCGTTGAGCAGACCACAGATAAAGACCGGCAGATGGTGGCAGCGCAGCCAGGCACTGGCATAGGCGATCAACGCGAAGCTGGCCGCGTGGCTCTCCGGGAAGCCGTATTCGCCGAAGCCCTTGACTTGGTTGAACACCGCCTCGGCAAACTCGCGGGCGATGCCCTTGGCCTGCATCCGTGTGACAAAGCGGTCGTGGTGCTGCTCGATGCGCCCGGAGCGGCGCCAGGCGGCCATGTCGCGCCGGAGCTGATCCGCCTCTCCGGGGGTGTAGTCCGCGGCTACCACGGCCAGCTTCAACACCTGCTCCTGGAACAGCGGGATTCCGAGCGTCTTTGCCAGCACCGGCTTCAGCGATTCGTGAGGAAAGGTCAAAGACTCCTGCCCCCTGCGGCGGCGCAGGTAGGGATGCACCATGCCGCCCACGATGGGGCCGGGGCGCACGATGCTGATCTCCACCACCAAGTCGTAGAACTCGCGCGGCCGAAGGCGCGGCAGCATCGCCATCTGAGCGCGCGACTCGATCTGGAATACGCCGATCACGTCCGCCCGGCAGATCATGTCGTAGGTGGCCGTGTCATCCGGCGGGAGGATGGCCAGGCCGATCTCGGTGCCGTCCGGTAGGCGATGCAGACCGTGTGCGCGTAGGAGCTTGAAGCACTGGTCCAGATGCGTGAGCGCGCCCAGGGCCAGCAGGTCTACCTTGAACAGTCCCAATGCCTCGCAATCGTCCTTGTCCCATTGGATCACGGTGCGCCCGGGCATGGTGGCATTCTCGATCGGTACCAGCGTGTGCACCGGCTCGTGTCCCAATAAGAAGCCACCGGGGTGTATGGACAGGTGACGGGGAAAGTCCTGTAGCTCACTCACAAGCCTGACCAAATGCTGGTGCCGTGGCTGCGCCGGGTCCAGTCCTGTGTGGGCCAAGTCTTCCGGAGCAAGATGTGTGTACGAATCGAGCGTCTTGCCGATGCGGTTCAGCAAGGTTTCCGGCAGACCTAGCGCCTTACCCACGTCCCGCACCGCGCTTTTGGAACGGTAGCGGATCACGTTGGCCACCATCGCCGCCCGCTCGCGCCCGTACTTCTCGTAGACCCACTGAATGACCTCCTCGCGGCGGTCGTGCTGGATGTCCAGGTCAATGTCCGGTGGCTCGGCGCGCTCCATGGACAGGAAGCGCTCGAAAAGCAGATTCATCTTCACCGGATCGATGGCGGTGATGCCCAGGCAGTAACAGACGACGGAATTGGCGGCGCTGCCGCGCCCCTGGCAGAGGACGCCGTTAGCACGGCAGTATCGGACGATCTCGTACATGGTGAGGAAGTAGCCTGGGTAGTCCAGCCGCGCGATCACGTCCAGCTCGCGCTCGATCTGGACTGCCACATTCTCCGGCACCTCGCCCCCGTAACACTCGCGGGCGCCCGTGAAGGTCAGTTCGCGCAGCCAATCCAAGGAGCTCCTCCCGCTGGGCAGCCGCTCGGCGGGGTAACGGTAGCGCAGGTCGGCCAGGGAGAACGTGCAGCGCACGGCCACCTCTCGCGTGCGCGCCACGGCCTCAGGCAGGTCCACGAACAACCGCGCGAAGGCTTCCGGAGAGTAGAGGGCGTGCAGGTCGTTGGGCCGGGTCAACTGCCCGGCAGTGTGCACGGTCACCCCATGGCGGATGCAGGTGAGCACATCCTGCAGGGGCCGCCGCGCTGGCATGTGGTAGAGCACCTCGTGTGCGGCGACCAGCGGCAGCGCATACCGCTGTGCCCGCGCGCGCAGGCGCTGCTCGGCGCGCACCTCCGCATCCTCGCGGTGACGGGCCACCAGCGCGTAAAGCCGGTCACCGAACGCTTCCCGCAGTGCCTCGGCCACAGTATCGGGCTCGGCCTCATCCACGAGCAGGCTGCCCGCCCCGCCCCATAGGGCGAGCAAGTCGCCGGTGTGGGCGCAGACCTCGCTCCAGGTCACGCGGCTCTCGCCCTTGGGGGCGCGGAGCCGGCCCACCGTGAGCAGGCTACAGAGGTGCGCATAACCCGCCCGCGTTTGCGCCAGGAGGAGGATGCGCGAACCGTCGTCCACACTTACCTGCGCCCCCACCAGCAGCTTGAGGCTCAATTCACAGGCTTTGACGTGGGCCTTCACCACACCGTACACGCCGTCGCGGTCGGTCAGGGCCAGCGCGGGCAGGCCCAGCGCGTGCGCGGTTTTCACCAGCTCTTCAGGGTGTGAAGCCCCCTCCAGGAACGAGTAGTGGCTCTTGCACCAGAGCGGCACGTAGGTATCCACGGCACGCCTCCCGCTACTCGACCCAGCCCTGACAGAACCAGCACCCGTTGCGGCGGTCGTAGTAAACCCAATGCACCATGCCGTCGTGACTCTCGGCCAGATAATAGTCCCGCCACTGTTCACGCGCCCACCAGCCGCCGGAGATGGAGAACGGACCGTGCAGGACTACCGACGCGTCCGCGGGAGGCGCGTGGTTATACTTCCGACGGATGGGATCGCACGGCCAGTCCGGCAGCGGTTCCGGGTTGGTAAGCAGGCGCCGCACCAGCGTGGGCCGCGCCACCGATTGGTGCCGAGGCCAGCCTAGTCGCTCCAGGGGCTCCCAGGTGAAACGCGCCTCGGGTAGATGTCCTTCGCGCAGCACTGCGCGCAGCACGGCCCGCTCGCCATACTCCGCCCGCATCTGGGCCAGGACACGATTGGCCGCAACCAAGTCGCGCCGACGTCCATGGGGCAACAGGGAAAGCTGCTCCACGCCACGGGGGCGCGGCTCCGCACGGAGCACGATCTCCGTGACTCCCATGCTGAGTTGCACCTGTTCCAGGCGCAAGCGCAGCAACTCCAGGATCAGGCGCTCCTCACGGGTGGGCGGGGCTGGCCGCACAGCCAGGGTATGCTCGGTGCGGTCATCCAGCATCAGCGTCAACCGCAGCGTATGCAGCGCCTCCTGCCTCGCGGCCAGTTCTCCCAGTAGGAACGGCAGGCGCTCTTTGACGAGGAACAGCAGGCGCGCCGCATTATTCTCGGGTGGATCGACGAACACCAGATCGGTCGGCGGCAGGCGCTCGGCCTCCGGCTGCAGGGGTTCGGCCAGGGTCCCCGCGGCCAGCCGGTGCAGTTGGTACAGGGCCGGGCCGAAACGGTCCGCCAAACCGTCTGCCGGAAGTCGCAGCAGATCGCCCAGCCGGTGCAAGCCCAACTGTGCCAGTGCCTCCAGTTCCCCGGGCACCAAGCCCAGCCGAGCTAGCGGCACCCGCCTGGCAGCCCGGCGCTCGGTACCGGAGTCTCGGAATACACGCACACCCCGCTCAATCCGTGCCAGGGCATGGCAGGCGAAATGGTCCCAACCCACCACGACCGCAACCCGCCAACCCTGGGCCGCCACGGACTGCTGGAGTGCCTCACCCCAGCGCTGTGGATGATGATACAGGCGCTTGAGACCGCGTGCGGACAGCCAGAATACGCCAGACTCGTCCATGGACGGCTCAACGTGCGGGCTGTAGGCGTGCAGGTGCGCCGTCAGCTCGACGACCGCTGCGCGCACCGCGTCCGCCGCCACCACGCGAGCGCGCAGGTCGCCGGCCAGGGACAGTGCTGCGGTGTGGCGCATGCCGGGCCGCAAACCGCGCCGCCAAGCACGGACATTGACCCACAGCAGGGGGGCCTGCGCCCGCGCCGACGCCACTACTGCGACCGGATGCACCCGCAACGCCGGCTCGGCCCGCAGCACAAGCTGTAACGGCAGCGCCGGCACGCTAAGGCAGGCCAGGGACACCATGGAGTACCTCTTCGTGGCGCCAACCGGCGCCGTGGCGCTTGTCCTTGAGTACCGTCACCATGCAACGGTAGCGGTCCGCCCCGCTGCGTTCCTGCAGCGCTGCAGCCCGCACCGCCACCAGTGAGCCCAGCGAGGGAGCCGCTGCGGCCTTGCGGGTCAGACACAGCACCAGCGTCTCGTGGCGCTTGGCCTGCTGCACCAACCGCCCCAACAAGGCATCGGGTACCTGTGTCACTCCCGCCAGGTCCAGCACCACCAGCCCGAACGCGCCGGAATGCGCCAGCCGTGCTCCGGCCCGAGGCACCTGCGCTGGCTCCGGCACGTGCACCACGGCGAGCTGGGTCAGGTCCACAGCATGGGTGGCTGCGTCTGGCGGGTAGAAGTGGCTGTCCGGGGGCGAGACCCAGGTGGCCAGATCCCCCACCCTTTGCGCCTCGGCCAGCAGCCGCATGGCGACGCTCAGCGCGGCGGAGTTGCCTCCGGCCGAAACCTCCACCAAGCGCCCGGCCAGCGTCGCGAACGACCAGCGCGCCGGAAGAACCGCCGACGCCTGCTCGTGCGGCAAGCGCAGCCGCGGGTGCCGCAGGGTCAATTGCTGGAGCACGGAAGAAGCGGCCACGCCCAACCTCCGAGGGTTTTCACGGCACCTCGTGTGGAGGTGCCCATCGATTTAGCGATAGCTGATTAGACAACAAAAATTACTTCCGCTGCGTTACGAACGCAAGTGTCGAGGGGAAAAAGACCTTTCCCAATCCGGATGGCCGGATCTGGGCAGAGGTGCGCTGGGTAGTCTGGCAGCGCGGTTTGCTGCCTAGGGTTGACCGAGTACGTGCCCCAGGTGCGCGAGGTGTTCGCTCAGGGCTGGATATCTAAAATGTACATGGAGTACCGCGAGTTCGAGGCTTGTCTGACAGAGTCCCTAGAGTCGCAGTCCTGCAACGAACGACCCTCGGACCGCGACTTCGGCTACTTCGGGGACGCCATCAAGGAATGCTCCCACTGGTACGGCTTTTTCACGGCCTATCTGCGCGGCAAGGAGCGCCGGGAGCACCAGCTTCGCGCCCGCGAATAGAACCTATCCCGAAAATGCTCTGAGGAGGATCATGGTGCAAGCCAGTCTCAGCAGGCCAAGGAAGTTGGCTGCGTGATACTCCCAGCGGACGGTGAGGC
>Ga0209919_1000386_pt1 | contig 22320 bp, 17 predicted proteins | sample SalPon2A_C_D2_MG_FD_185721 | JGI IMG/M metagenome (GOLD analysis project Ga0209919, IMG submission 185721) | Soil microbial communities from South San Francisco under conditions of wetland restoration - Salt Pond MetaG R2A_C_D2_MG (SPAdes)... | ecosystem: Environmental > Terrestrial > Soil >... | reverse complement strand
GGAAGCATGCGTTCCCTGAGGAATTCTATCAGGCCATGGCCGATGGCGGCTGGCTGGGCATCGCCATGCCGGAGGAATACGGCGGCGCGGGCATGGGCATCGCGGAGGCAGCCATCGTGCTGCAGGAGGCAGCAGCCTCCGGCGGCTGCATGCAGGCGGCTTCGGCCATCCACATGAACATCTTCGGCGTCAACCCGCTGCTGGTCTACGGCACGGAAGAGCAGAAGCGGCGCCACCTGCCGGGCGTCATCAAGGGCGAGACCAAGGTGGCCTTCGGCGTGACGGAGCCGGACGTGGGCCTGGACACCACGCACCTGAAGACGCGTGCCGTGAAGGAGAACGAGCACTACCGCGTCAACGGCCGCAAGGTGTGGATCTCCACCGCGCAGGTGGCCAAGAAGATTCTGCTGCTCACGCGCACCACGCCCATCGAGGAGGTCTCCAAGCCCACCGAGGGGCTGACGCTGTTCTTCACCGATCTCAACCGCGATGCCATCGAGGTGCGTGAGATCGAGAAGTGCGGGCGCGCCGCGGTGGACTCCAACGAGCTGTTCATCGACGACCTGATCGTGCCCGCGGAAGACCTGGTGGGTGAGGAGGGCAAGGGCTTCCACCAGATCCTGCACGGCCTGAACCCCGAGCGCATCCTCAATGCCGCGGAGTCCATCGGCATGGGCCGCGTGGCGCTGGACCGCGCCACGCGCTACGCGAAGGAGCGCGTGGTGTTCGGCCGCCCCATCGGGCAGAACCAGGCCATCCAGCACCCCCTGGCGCGGTGCTGGATGGAGCTGGAAGCCGCCGAGTTGCTCACCTACAAGGCCGCGTGGCTCTACGATACGGGGCAGTCCTGCGGGGCGGAGGCCAACGCCGCCAAGTACCTGGCCGCCGAGGCCGGCTTCCGTGCCGCCGACCAAGCCATGCAGACCCTGGGCGGCATGGGCTACGCCAAGGAATTCCACGTGGAGCGCTACTGGCGGGAATCCAAGATGCTGCGCATCGCGCCGGTCAGCCCGGAGCTGATCCACTGCTACATCGCCGAGCGCGTGCTGGGTCTGCCCAAGAGCTACTAGGGGGCCGAAGCCGGGCCTGCAGGCCCGGTAGCCGCTGAAGTCTAGCGTGGCACCGGCTTCAGGGACGCTGCCGAGGCGCGTGTCTGGGTGGAGTCGGCCTCCTGGCGGTCCAGCAGGTAGTTGAGTGCGACGGACATCCGCTCGCCCCACTTGCCCAGGGTTCCCGCCGCGAACGGCAGGGACTTCTCGTAGACCTTGCCCGTGTGCACGTCCACGAGGTACGCGGTGAAAGAGCTGCCACTGGATTCGTAGCTGCTCCGGTGCGTCAAGATCACGTCCACCTGGAGTTCCCGCCCCAACTCCCGGATGGCTTTGACATCCAGATCCTTCCAGAACAGCCCCTTCCAGATGCGCCCGCGCAGTGACCCGATGTTCGAGTGTGCCTTGAGCGCGAGATACGGGCCGGGGTTGTTCCTGTCGCGATAGTCGACGTAGCTGAGAGTTACCTCCGGGCGTGCCCGAATGGCTCGGTCCAGTGCCGCTGTCAGGTCCGCTTGTTGCGCCGAGAGTTCGGCCTGATTGCCCACCAGCAGCGGAGGAAGGATGGCCAGCCGCTCCACGGTTCCTGGTGCGAGGAGCCCTTGCAGGCCCGCGGCCTCGGTATCTCCGTTCGGCGCTGAAGCCTTGCCCATGCCCGCCAATTCCGCGGCCAGTTGCTCCACCGGCTGCAGCAGCAGGGTGGAGAAGTCGCCCTTGTGAATGACGGATTCGGTGTCCAGCGTCTGTGACGTGTCCGCGTCCACGATGAGGCCGGACAGCAGCCAGGTGCCGTCCGAGACCGCCACCACCTTGCCCAGCACCACCTTGCGCACACCCAGGATCTGCCCCACCTTCGCGGCGCATTCCCGCGAGGTGCAGCCGTGCTGGGGCACCCCGGGCCGGTCCAGCATGGCCTGCACCCAGCCGCGATCCGCCGGGTCGAAGCGCCCGGTCATCCGCAGCGAATTGCGCAGGCGCTCGCTCAACGCGAGGGCGTCGGCCTGGGTGGTGCCGACGGCGGCCAAGTCCAGCACGGCGATCCGCTCGTGCTCCCCTGGCGGCACCACGTTTTCCGGCTGCCTGGGGCCCGAGGACGCACAAGCCAGCAGCGTCAGCGCCAGCGGCACGATTGCGGCCCACCGCACCGCCTGCCGCATGAGGCGCCTCCTGTGCGGTGGGTGCATGGCAACCCTCGGTCTGGGTCTCGCTGCGGAGCCGCTGTGGTTGCGGCTTTCAATCCAAGGCTGACTTTGAAGCCTGGGCTGAGCGGGCCTGCGTCCGGCTGCGTCAGCCGCCCAGGGAGCGCTTCAGCAGCATTGCTGCCGCGTGTGCCGGGGGATTCAAGCCCGTCCGCAAGCCAAAGTAACCGGAATCCTTCCGCAACTTTCCACTGGCCACGTCCAGCACGTAGACGTCGAAGCGGTTAGGTTGGTTCAGACCCTCGTATTCCAATCGCCCCATCACGACGAAGTCCACGCCCAGCGATTGTCCGATCTGTTGGACGCTGAGCCGGTCCACAACCTTGCTGAAGACGCCACGCCACGTCTTGTCCTTCAGGTCGGAGAAGACTGGCTGCTTGCGCAGCGCGTCATAGGCGGTCGGCTGGGGGCCCTCCGGGTAGTATGAGTAGATCAGCTTGAAGCGGCTGCCGGGTTTGGCGATGCGCTCGGCCACGGCCACCGCCATTTCCCGCTTATCGGCCTGCACAGAGCGGCGATTGGGAATACCAATGTTCAGCGCCGGGAAGATTGCAACGCGCTGCGGGGTACCCAGGGCGCGGGGAGGGCTTGCGGGGCCCGGTAGCGGAACCGGCTGTAGACTGGCCACCACGGGTCGCGCAGCGGGCGCCTGGGCGTGGCGTCCCAGGTGCGCCAGTTCCAAGCCAAGTTGATCGACCGGCCGCTGCAGCAAGCCCACCAGATTGCCGTCGTACACGACGGACTCGGCGTCCAGGGTCTGGGCGGTCTCCACGTCCACGACGATGCCCGAAAGCAGCCAGGTGCTGGCCGATACCTTGATCACCTTGCTGGCCACGATTTTGCGCACGCCGAGGATCTGCCCCACCTGCACCGCGCACTCCTGGCTGGTGCAGCCCGTCTGCTGCAGCGCCTGCTCATCCAGGATGGCCTTCATCTGGCTGCGGTCCACCAGCTTGAATCGCCGCGACTTGAGCAGCGATTCGCGCAGGCGTTCGGTCAGAGCGACGGCCTCGGCCTTGGTGGCGCCGACTGCGTCCATGTCCAGCACGGCGATCAGCTCGCTGCCCGCCTCGGTCACGGCCTTGTTGGATGGGCTGGTCTGCTGCGCCCAGGCCCCGGGCGCGGCGGCCAGGAGCCCCAGCACAAGCAAGGCCAGCATGGCCAACCGGGCGGTCGGCGGCATAGCTTGCGGGTCATCGGGTCGATGCATGGGCGTTCCTATTCCGCACAGGCCCCACGGAGATGGGCAGGAGTTGCCCGGGCGCCTGCCATGGGATGCCGAAGTCTACCGTAGATGATGCGGTGGTGCCACGAATGGTTCGCACGGCCCGTGACTGGGCAGGGCCTGGGGCCCTGCCGCCGTGGCGATTGCGCCGCTAGCCGGCGCCATGCGCGGCCGGGCCGCCCAGCTAGCTGCCACCGGCGAGGCAGTCGCCGAGAGCCTTGACGAAGGCATCGCCCATGGCCAAGCCCCACTTCCCGGGGGCCCAGGTGCCATCCTGCCGGCACACGCGCTGCTCGCGGCCGTTGAAGAGGAACAGCTCGAAGTGGCGTCCGGAGTGAGGGCTCGCGGTGGACTTGTGCAGCACCACCAGGTCCACGCCCAGCTCGCGACTCTCGCGGTAGATGAAGGCGGCGTCGGGCTCCTTGTCGCCATCGCCGCGCCAGGTGTGGGCAGCGACCGCATCGTGCTGGGGCTGCTCATTGAAGCGCTCGTAGGCCTCTGGCGTCACCGTGGTGGGATAGAACGAGTAGGCGAACCGCGCCGGGCGCGGCACCCCCTACAGGGCCATCTCCAGCGTCTCGACGACGTGCGGATGGTTGCTTCGAAGCCGCCTCACGCCAGCGCCTTCCATCAAGACCGGAAAGAGCGCCACCTTCAGCGCCTTTGCCTGGGCGGGGACGTCAGGGCTCGGCCGGTGTCCGGTCACCGCGGCCGTCAGCCGCCCGGCCAGCTCCGGCACACCGCGGTCCAGCAGCGCGAAGAACTCGCCCCGGTACCGCAGGGATTCCGCGCTCACTGTGCGCGGTCTCCACGTCCACCATCATCACGGAGAGCAGCCAGATGTCCTGCTCGGCGCGCACGGCCCTGCCGGAGACGATCTTGCGCACGCCCAGAATCTGCCCCACCTGCACGGCGCACTGCTCATCGGTGCAGCCGGTTTGCTGCAGGGCTTGTTCGTCCAGCACGGCCTTCATCTGGCTCCGGTCCACCAGCACGAACTGTTGCGACTTGAGCAGCACCTCGCGCAGGCGCTCGGTGAGCGCTGTGGCCTCCGCCTGGGAGGAACCCACCGCCTCCAGGTCCAGCACGGCGATCAACTCCGGCCCCTTTGGCTGGGTGGCGGTGCTTTGGGCCCAGGCCGCATGCAGCGGCAGGGTCAAAGCCAGGGCCAGCAGGCAGACCCCGGCGGCCAACAGACGGGCCATGCGCCCGCGTCCTGCACATAAACTCATGAATTTCCGTGCCCCCTGGAACGGTCGGTAGCCCGCCACGCCGCGGCGCAGCGGGGCGAATGGCGGGGATGATAGTGCAGCCCTGGCGCGGCGCCAAGTGCCTATGCAGGCCCCTTCAGCGCTTGCCGGCGTGGTCTTCGTAGCGCACCAGGTACACTCGCACGGCCCGGCGCGTGCGTTCCTGGAGCACGGTGGCCAGGCGCTCGGCGGGGCTGCGGGCTTCCTCCACCACCGCGTTGCCGCTGGCCACGTCCACCACGTACACGCGCACACCGCCCTGCCGCGCGCCGGCGCGGATGCGGTAGAGCAGGGCCACGTCCACACCCAGGCTGCGGCCCAGCCGCTGGATGTAGGCCAGATCGGGCCGGGCGCGCTGCCCCATGCCCTGCCAGGCCCGTTCCTCCAGCTCGCCGCGGGTCTTGATCCCTGCGGCGCCTGCGGCCGGATAGAACGAGTGCGTGATGACGAAACGGCGCGAAGTCTCTCCCAGTTCCCCCAGCTTCGCCATGAAGTTGGGGAGGCGCCGGTTCACCTCGTCCGCTAGCGCCCCGTCCACATAGGCCGGCAGGATCGCCACCCGCAGGGCGCCATCCGGCGGGGTTGCCGCGGGGGGGCGACGCGGTACGGGACGCGGCTGCGGCGCGGCGGCCACCGGCTCCGCGAGGCCCGAGCTATCGGGGGGCGGGGTGAGGTCCTCGTCCTCGCCGGCCAGGGCACGGGCCAGCCGGGGCACGCCGTCGGACAGCAGGGCGGCCAGGCTCCCTTCCAGGTAGAGCGTCTTGTCCTCCAGCGTCTCGGCCGTCTCCACGTCCACCACCTGCACCGAGGCCTGCCACGCCCGGGGAGGAATTTTGGTGATGCGGCCCGTGACGATGCGCCGCACCCCGAGGATGCGGCCCACCCGCACGGCGCATTCGGTGCCCGTGCAGCCCGTCTGCTGGAGTGCCTGCTCGTCCAGGATCTGCTTGATCTGCCCGCGATTGACCAGCGTGAATCTGCCCGTGTCGAACAAGGTCTCCCGCAGCCGCTCAGTAACCGCCGCGCCCTCCTCCGCGCTGGCGCCCAGCACGTCCAGGTCCAGCACGGCAATCAGCTCCGGCCCGCCGGGTATGGCCGCGGCCGGTTTGGCGGCGGGCGCGGACGGCACCGGCTGAGGCGCGCTCCGTGGCTTGGCCTCCACCGCACGGCTCGGTGGCGCTGGCTGGACCTGGGGCACTGCATGTTGGGCAGGGGGGGCGGCCGGCAATGCCGCTTCGGTGGCCGGTGCGGCAGACCCGCTTGGAGACGCCTCCGTCGGCGCGGGTTGCGCGGTGGCGTTGGTGGCCGGTTCGGCGGTGGTTTCGGCAGTGGCCTCGGCGTTTGCCCCGGCCGAGGGCTCCGTCGTGGGTTCCGCGCCGGGCGCTGCTACGTGCGGGCTGCCGGTTGGCTGGATCGGGGCCTCGACAGCCGTGGCCGGCTGCGCCGGCGCAAGCGCCTCGGTGGGTTTGGCCGTCGGCACCACGGGCGCGGCGGATACCGCCTCCGTGGTCGCCCGCTGCACCGCGGGTACCGTGGGCGAAGTGGGCTCGGCGGCGTGCAGGGCCGGCGCGACCATGACGAGCAGCGCCGCGCCCAGCAGCAGGCTAGGCAGCAGTGCCGCCCCGCCGTGCCGACCGCTCCCGGATCCGCTCGCCCTTCGCATGGTGGCCCTTGCGCAGCCGCGCACCGATCGCGGTGTTACAGCGACAGCCCGAGCCAGCCGCGGGTGAGCTGGAAGTCCGTGTTGCCCTGCCCGAACAGGCGCGGTACGTACTCCCGCGAAGCCACGTTGGCCACCAGCTCCAGCAGCTCGTGGGCCATCGCCTCGGGCGCCTCGCCGTTGAACTGCCGGTCCAGGTCGTGCGCGTGGCGCTTCGTGGTCTTCTCGTCGGCGCTCACCTGGAGCAGCGGAATCATGGGATGCGCCTGCAGCGGTGGCCCCACCACGTGCGCGAGCATCACTTCCACGCCCGTCGCGCCCAGTCCGGTGAAGGTTTCCACGGCGTGGTCGGTGGGCGTCTCCATGATGTGCAGGCCGGGCGTGGCCGCCTGTTGGCCGTAGGCCAGCGTGGGAATGGCCTCCTCCGGTACGCGCAGCAGCGCTTGGCGGAACGCGGGCGATTGCAGCAGCGCCGCATTCTCCGGCAGCACCACGAGGCCGCCGGCCAGCGCCACGATCTGCGCCACGCGGGCCATGCCGCGGGCCACGCCATCGCTGACCTCGCCCGTCGCCGTGAGGCCCAGCCGCAGGTGCTCCAGGCCCACCTCCTGCTGCTGGCCATCGCCGTCGTGGCCCAGGGCTTCCAGGAACCACCCCTCGGCCTTGGCCATCACCTTCTCGATGCCGCCATCGAGTTGCACGCTGGCCCAGCCGAAGCGCGAGGTGTCCACGCCCTGGCTTTCCAGGTAGCCGCGCATGGCGTCGTTGTGGGTTTGCTCGCAGCCGTGCTCCAGCAGCAGCCCGCGCCGCACCATGGGGTGCGAGAGGTGCCCCAGCACCGTGCGCAGGAAGAGCTGTTGCGAATAGCCCGGCGCGGCGCCGCAGCCCTCCGTGTGCACCAGCGCCACGAAACGCGAGACGGCGCCCTTGGCGGCGGCCTTGCCGTTCAGGTCGTCCGCGATCATGCGCGCGATCTGGGCCGAGCAGATGCTGGTGGGCACCACCAGCCCCACCTGGTCAGCCGCGACGCCTTGCTCTGTGCGCCAAGCGCGGAAGTGCACCCCCTGGCCGTTCTCCGCGGGCAGCACGGGCAGTGGGTGTCCGCCCGGCTTGGGCGCCTTGAGCAACTGCTCCAGGTGGCTGCCGTCCGTCTGGGCCCAGTCGCGCCAGATGGAGACCTGCGCGTGGCCGGCCTTTTCGCCCAGGCTGAGCTGGCCGGAGGCTACCTTGAGCGCCAGCTCCCAGCTTTCGGCGCCCAGCTCGTCCATGGGCATGCCGTCCTGGAAGCGTCCGGCGTTGATGTCCATCTCGTTGGCCAGCATCTGCCAGCGCCCGCTGGTGGTCACGATCTTGAGCGTGGGCACGAACGGGAAGTTGGTGATGGAGCCGTTGCCGGAGGTGAACAGGATCAGGTTGCAGCCGCTGCCCACCTGCCCGGCGATGCTCTCCAGGTCGTTGCCCGGGCTGTCCATGAAGTAGTAGCCGGGCTCGCGCATGGGCTGGCCGTAGTCGATCACCTGATCCAGCCGCACCTCCGGGTGCTTCTTGCGCGCCGCGCCGATGGACTTGAGCACGATGTTGTACAGGCCCCGGTACTGGTTGCCGCCGGAGGGGTTGCCCTCGGCCGAGTGGCCGTGCCAGGCCGCGCGCTCCTTGAAGCGCTCCACCTTCTCCAGGAAGCGCCGCGCCGTGGCCAGGTCGCGCACGCTGCTGAGCACGTAGGACTCCGCGCCGATCAGCTCATCGGTCTCGGCCAGGTTGGCCATGCCGCCGTTGCGCACGGCCTCGCGGGCCAGCCAGCCGGCGAGTGGATTGCCCGAGACGCCCGAGAATGCGTCCGAGCCGCCGCACTGCAGCGCCAGATTCAGGTGCGCGGCGGACTCCTCGGTGCGCTGGAAGGCATCCACCTGGGGCAGCCACATCGTGACCATCTCCTCGGCCCGGCCCAGCTCCGCCTGGAAGTCACCGGAGATGCTGTAGAAGCTGTGCATCACCTCGTCGACGGGATAGTCGTGACCGGCCATGAAGTCGCGCAGGGTGCGGTTGTTTACTACCTCGCTGCCGTAGTCCACCGCCAGCACCGCGCCCACGTTGGGGTGCACCATGAAGCCGGCCAGCGAGCGCAGCACGAAGTCCAGGTTGTTGGGCACGTGCTGTCCGCCGCCTTCCGTGTGCGTCACGGCCACGATGCCGTCCACGTTGGCCAGTTCCGCTGCGCGCCCCTTGAAGCGCTCCTCCAGCGCCCGCACGAAGCCCGCCGTGACCGAGGTCGTGCCGAGCAGCACGATGAAGTTGCGCGTGCCCACCCCGCGGCGGCCGCCGCGCTTGTAGCCCATGAAGGTGCGCGCCTGGGCGTGCGGCTCCACCTGCCGGCCGGGGTTGAAGGTAGCCTCGTCCAGCTCGTAGCGGTGGATGTGGTCGCGGAAGTTGGGCGCCTCGGGCAGCGCAAAGCCGACCGAGCGCTGGCCCAGCGACTTGAGGATCTTCTCGTTGCAGAGGTATTCCCCGGGCTCCAGCGCCCGCAGTGCATAGCCGAAGGGCAGCCCCCAGGAGAGCAGCGGCGCCCCCTCGGCGATGGGCTCGCGCACGAAGCGGTGCCCCTCCAGCACGGTGTGGGACACGGCGTAGGTGCGGCCCGCATCGGCGATGCGCGTGCCGGCTTCCAGGCGCCGGGTGGCGATGGCGACGTTATCGCCGGGCTCCGGCAGTCGGCCGGCTTCCTCGAAGGCGTATTGCTGAGCCATGGGACATCCCTCGTGAATGCGCAATCTGCCACAGCGCTGCGAGGCCGGTGCGGTCGGCACCGCTGCGCCGGTCCGGTCGCGGCACCGGGTTGTGCCAAGGTGCGCGCTGCGGCGGGAATCAAAGCCTCAGCCTAGCAGGCCGCCGGCGAAAAATCAGCCGGCCCGGCACGCATTGGGTGGGGCTAGCGGTGTTTGCGGGGCGGGGCCTGCAGGCGGAACGCGATCTCGAAGATCGTGCGCACGTAGTTCGTGGAGTGATTGTACTCCCACACGGAGCGCCAACGGTCGGCGAAGGGCGCGTCGCGGTCCCAACCGTGCGCGTAGAGGTAGTTGGCGATGCTGGGCAGGGCGTCGTCCAGGTTGTTCAGGTCGATGTGCCCGTCGTTGTTGCCGTCCACCGCCCAGCGCAGGTAGCTGGACGGCAGGAACTGCGGCATGCCGATCGCGCCGGCGTAGGAGCCGCGCACCTCGTAGAGCCGCTTCATGTTGTCGCGGAACATGGACAGCGCCGCCACCAGCTCCTGGAAGGCGAACTGAGCCTTGTCCACCAGCCGCGTGGAGAGCCAGTCCTTCCGCACGTCCGGGTGCTTGTCCTTCATGCGCTCGTAGACGCGCTCCACGGCCGCGGGGTGGCCCTCCACCGCCAGCGTCGTGAACACCTCCAGCACGCGGTAGGGCAGCTTGGCCCGCCCAAACTGCGTCTCCACCAACAGGATGGCGACCAGATACTCGCGGGGCACACCGTATTTCTGCTCCACGGCGCGCAGCTCGCGCCAATGTCGCCGCGCGAACCGGCGCGCCAGGTGGATCGCGTAGGGCGATGTGAACTGTTCGTAGATGTCCGGCGAGTCCGGATTGAGCGCGTTGACGGACACGACGTGGTCCAGCTTGCGCAGCCGGGAGTCGTAGAACACCTTCTGCACGTCGTGGCGCTCGAAGCCGAGCTGCTCCAGCGCCCGCAGCAGCGGCTCCAGCTCCGCGCTGGTGAAGCGGTCACTGTGTCCGTTGTCCCCGGCCTTGCGGTCGGCCGGCCTGCGTGCCGAGGGCAATTGCGCCGCGCCACTCGCGGACGAGGCCTCAGGCGGTGCCTGGGCCGCGGGGGTGGCATCGGCCGTCAGAGTCTTGGCCGCCTCCAGCACGGGGGTCGGCACCTCGTCCACCGGGGCGGTCGGGAGCGCCGCCGCATCGGCGGATGGCGCAAGGGTCAAGGGCGCTATCACGGCCGGCATCGAGGTCGGCTGCGGCTGCGCGGCGGCCGGCTCGGGTGCGATGGAGGAATCAGGCGTGGACGGCGCGGTGGCGGGTGCGACCGCCAGAGCCGGCACGTTGGCTGGAGTGGGGGTATCCGTGGCGACAGGGGGCGATGCGGTGAGTTTGTCGGCAGCCAGTCGGTGGGCGGCCACCGCCTGGGCAATCAGCGGCTCGGCCGATGCCGGCGTCGCGAGCAGCAGCGCGGCTCCCAGCAGCGCCAGAGCCGATGCGGCCCGGCGCAGACGTTGCCGCCCCGGGTGCTGCCCGCGGCCCCTTGCCATGGTCACCGGCTGGGTGTGCATCGCTCCCGACCCCTCTGTGCGCTGGCAATTCGCGACGTTCGCCGAGTGGGAACAGGACATCTTTAAACCAGATTCCTGACAAATTCAATTCCCACCGCCGCACCTCCGTGCGGCAAAGCTCCATCCTTTCAACGCATTCCATGCAAGAACGGGACAATCCCGTCTCAGAGGCGCCCGGGGCGGGCGCTGGCCGGGCTGTCGCGGTCCGCGGTGTCGGTCTTTGGTTGTTTCCGCCGCTCAATATCCCGGGTCGCCGGGCACGAGTAACTTACCTTGGCGCACGCGGAACTCGTGGCTGGTGATGACGCGATCGGCCAGAATGTGAGCCCGCTCCTCCTCGCGGAAGATCTCCAGGCTCCCATCCACCTTGAGCGCCATGTGCAGCCCACGCGGGCCGGGGTTGACCGGAAACGTCTGGTTGCCATAGTCCCACAGCCGCACGCTGCGGGGCGCGGGCGCCGCGGCCGTGTCCTCGGTTTTAACCAGGCACACGTACCGGTCGCGGTCCTCCCCGCGCGATTCGGTGCGCAGGTGGTAATTGCCGGCGATGCTGTGCACCATGCGCCGGCGGTAGGAGTTCATCGGCTCGAATTCCAACTCCGCTTCCGGCGACTGCAGGAAGTACGAGATGCGCATTTCGATCTCGCGGGCGAATTCCTTCTCGATGCGCTCTTTGATCTCGGCGGGGTCCCGCTCTCGATCCCGGTCGCGATCTCGCCGCGGGCGACGCGGGCCGCGCCTGTCTCCGCTGTCTCTGCTCATGACCTCCCGAGGTGATGCTAAAGTCGTTGCGATGCCGCCGTGCGGCGGTGGTTCTGCTCGCCTGTGCGGCCCTGGCGGCCGTCATCCCGGCCATGCCCGGTGTTGCTGAGCCGAGCCGGGGCTCGTTGCGGTGCTATTGAACCCCCGTGCGGGTTGGCGTAGGCTTCAAGGCGAAGCGCCACGTGCCTCGCATCCCGCAGCGAACAGCGCAGTTAAGCCCAAATCGCGCGCAGCGTCAATTGACGAGCCACCGGGAGAATCGCACCATGCAGGCCAGGGAAGGTCTCGCTGTAAGTGTGTGCCATCGCTGCGATGGGCTGGGCGTGGTATTCCGCCCCGCCGGATCCACGGTGGAGGCGGCCGTGTGCGAGTGCTCCGAGCGCTGCCGCACCTGCGGCGATGCCCGCTACCTGTTCGAGCGCGACGCGGCGGCCCGGGAAATCGCGCGTATGTGCGATTGCGAGCGGCGCCGGGTGCGTGTGCGGCTCTACAACGAGGCACGCGTGCCGGCCAAGTATGCCGATGCCGTGCTCAACGAGCGCTACCGCGACCGCCACAACCAGGAGGCCTTCCACACGCTGCGGCTCTTCCTGAGCGAATACCAGCGCGGGCACAAGGGGCTGCTGGTGATGGGGCCACCCGGCACGGGCAAGACGTGGTTGGTGGCCGCGTTCATCCGCGAGCTGGTCTTCCAGCACGGCGTTCCCGTGGTGTTCCGCGATTTCTTCCACCTGCTGAGCGATCTGCGCTCCGGCTACTCCAACGATACCCCCGAATCGCAGTTGATCGACCCGCTCGTGGCCGTGGAGGTGTTGGTGATCGACGAGTTGGGCAAGGGCCGCAACACGCCCTGGGAACAGAACATCCTCGATGTGATCATCTCCCAGCGCTACAACAACCGGAAAACCACCATCTTCACGAGCAATTACACGGACTCACGCCGCACCACGCTCGCCGAATCCTTCCGGCCCAAGGACGCCCCCAGCGCCCGCCGCGAGGAACTCGAGATCAAGGACACCCTGCCCGAGCGCGTGGGCTCGCGCATCTATTCCCGGCTGAAGGAGATGTGCGACTTCATCCCGCTCGTCGGCCCGGACCGGCGAGACCTGGAAGGCACGGCCGGCCTCCCATGACGCAGGCGTGCATTCTCATTACCGGCGCCAGCTCCGGCATCGGTGCCGCTCTGGCCGAGCACTACGCGGCCCGCCACGGCAGCGGGCTTACACTGGGCCTGGTGGCACGCCGCGGCGAACGGCTGAGCGAGCTGGCCGCGCGGCTGGAGCCCCAGGGCGCCCGCGTGCTGACCTACGTGGCGGACGTGCGTGACCGTGCGGACATGGCCGACGTGGTGCGGGAGTTCACGGCCACTGCGGGGGGCGTGACCCTGGCCATCGCCAATGCGGGACGCAGTAGCAGCGACCGGCTGCGCCATGGCGATCCGGCGCCCGGGGCCGACACCGTGATCACCAACGTGGCAGGCGTCATCCACACCCTCCAGCCGCTCATCCCCACCCTGATCGCCCAGGGCCACGGCCACTTGGTGGCGGTCGGCTCCGTGGCAGGCTTCCGCGGCATACCCGGCAAGGGCGCCTACTGTGCCTCCAAGGCCGCGGTGAAGATGCTGATGGATGCCTGGCGGCCGGAACTGCGCATTCATGGCATCCGTTGCACCACCATCTGCCCCGGCTTCGTTGTCTCCGAGCTGACGGCCGAGAATCCCTACCGCATGCCGTTCCTGATGGACACGCCCAAGGCGGCGCGCCTCATCGCCGGCGCCATCGAGCGCGGGCGGCGCACCTACGTGTTCCCCTGGCAGATGCGCCTGCTGGCGCCGCTGCTACAGGCCGTCCCGGAGCGCCTGCTGCCCACGTACGCCGTCCGCTCATGAGTCTTGTCGTCCGCCGTTCCCTGGCGTCCATCGGGCGCCGCATACTGCCGCTGCTGTTGGTGGGGGCCGCCCTGCTGCCGGTGGCCTGTGGCCCCATCAATGGGGAGACGGGTGCCTTCGTGCAGCAGCCCACGACCAATACGGACTTCTTGGCGGAGCAGACCGTGCCCCTGGGCAACCTGCCCACCACCATGGACATCACGACCTCCGGTGGCGTGCTGGACCTGGTGGCGGCGGTCAACAACATCTCCGACACGCCGCTCAACCCGGACGGCAGCTTCAACTACAGCGGCACCGTCACCATCCTGCAGAACACGGCCGGTACGTTCAGCACGCTGGCCACGCTGACCACGCAACAATTTCCCACCGTGGCCAAGTGGGCGGATTTCGCAGGCAATGGCAGTTCGCTGGACCTCGTGATGCTGGACAACTTGAACAAGCACCTCGCGGTTTACTGCGGCACGCCGGGGACGCCACCCACGTGGTCCAACACGCCCAGTTACGAGGTGAGCTTCTCCCACAGTGTCCAGCAGATGAGCATCGCGGATCTGAACGCGGACGGGAAACCCGATGTCGTGCTTACGGTGCCGGCAGACGACATCATCTACTCGCTGCTCAACGCTGGCACCGGTTGCGGCGCATCCATGTTCAGCGAGCCCACCACCACGGCCCAGGCGGGTCTGACCATGTTTATTGCGGCGGACCTCGATGGAGACGGCAAGCCGGACCTGGCGCTGCTCAACGGTTCCACGACTCTGATGGAACTCTGGAAGGGCGCGGGAGACGGCACGTTCACCCAGACGTTCACCACCAACACCATCAGCCTCACCAGCCGCCCCATCAGCATCGTGAGCGGAAAATTCACGGGCAGCGCCTCCACGGACCTGGCCGTTCTCAGCGATACGGGCAACACGGATACCAGCGACATTCGCATCTACGCCAACAACGGCACAGGCACCTTATCGGCAAGTAATACGATTCACGCTTACCAGCGCCCCAAGAATCTTTACGTGCTGAATGACGTGACGGGTGCCGGCAGCATCGACCTGGGCGTGACGCACACCAACCAGCGCTTCCTGTCAATCCTGAAGCACAATGGAGGCAACAGTTACACGCTCAGCCAGCCCGAAACCACCCGCAATCCCACCGCCATCGAGGCGGGGGACATCGACGGCGACGGCATTGCCGACCTGGTGACGACCGAGAGCACGCGCCGTGTGATCGGGGTGTTCAGGAGCGACGGCTCCGGCGGCCTCACGCGCACGCAGATCGGGCTGCTCACCGAGCCCACCTTCCCCCGCCTGGTGGATGTGAATGGGGATGCGAAACTGGACCTGATCGTGCTGGAGCCGAACTCGGACAAGTTGGGCGTGTTCCTCAACGCGCACTGATGGGTGCAGGCACCGGCGGAGCTGCCTCAGGGCAGCTTGTCGCCGTGGATCTCGAAGAACGCGTCCACACTTTCCAGCAGCTTGCGTTTGATCTCCTCGCGGTCGCCCGTGATCGTGTGCACGGTCAGCGTCTCCGTGCCCCCATCGGGCCGGGGTACCTCCACGCGCGGGTGCGTCTGCTCGGCCAGCACCTCGTCCGGTAGTAGGCGCAGGCCATAGATCAGCGTGTGCTCCCGCTTCACGAGCCGCAGCTTGGGCGTGGCCATTGCTCCCCCGCTTCGATTGTTGGCAAACCGCCGGCACCCGCCGGAATCCGGGCGAGGTACGGCTACTCGCCGCCGGGACGGGACCCGAAGGCTGCCGCGCTCTCGCACCAGGCACCCACGCTGAGCAAGGGCTCCTCCCGCCCGCTGCGTGCCATGAGCTGCAGCCCCAGCGGCAGTCCCCTGCCGGAGAGTCCCACGGGAATGGTCACGGCGGGGAGACCGCAGATGGACGAGAGCGTGTTGAACCCGGCGTTGCCGGTGGTCTGCAGCCCCTCTGGCGCCGGCCCCGGGGCGGCGGGGGCGATGGCCGCGTCCACGTCCGCCAGAGCCTCATCCACCTCCGCGATCAGGCCCAGGCGGTGCCGCAGGGCCCCGATGTAGTCCACGGCCTGCACGGTGAGGCCCTCGCGGATCAGGTCTCCAACCTTGGGGGGAAAGGGCTTGGGGTCGGCCTCGAAGGCCGTGCGGTGCACCGTGGCCGCCTCGCTGGACATAATGAAGCGGTGGGCCTCGTGCATGCCGCCGAAGGCCGGGGGCAGGGGCCGCTCCACGATCTCCACGCCCCGCGCGGCCAACTCGCCGCAGAAGGCGTCCAGCGCGGCCACCATCTCCGGATCGGCCTCGTCCTCGAAGTATCCCCGCAGGCGCCACACGCGCGCCGGCTCACGGGGCAGCAAGGCAGGCGGCATCTTGTCGCGCGTGCTCTGCCATTCCAGCCCGCGCTCGTCGCGCATGATGTGCCACAGCAGGGCGGCGTCCTCCACGCTGCGGGTGAGGGTGCCCACGTGATCGAGCTGCCAGGACACGGGGATGATCCCCGCGGTGGAGATGCGCCCCAGGCTGGGCTTGAAGCCCACGACGCCATTGAAGGAGGCGGGGCGGATCACCGAGCCGTTGGTCTGCGTGCCCAGGGCCCCCAGGCACATGCGGTCCGCCACGCCCGCGCCCGAGCCGGCGCTGGAGCCGCCGGGCGTATGGGCCGGATTCCACGGGTTGTGGGTCTTGCTGGGGTCCGCGGTGGCGAACGCCGTCGTGACGGTCTTGCCCAGGATGATCGCGCCCGCCTCGCGCAACCGCGCCACCGATTCCGCGTCCTGCTCCGCCACGCGGGCCGGATAGGCTGCCGTGCCCGCCTGCGTGGCCTGGCCCTGTACGTCGTAGATGTCCTTGATGCCCAGCGGCAGCCCGTGCAGCGGCCCATGCCAGTGGTGCCGCGCCGCGTCGCGGTCCAGCGCTCGGGCCTGTGCGATGGCGTCGTCCGGGTAGAGACTGGCCCAGGCCCGCACGGTGGGCTCGCGCCGCCCGATACGCTCCAGGCAGGACTCCACCAGCTCCGCGGCGGTGAGCTTACCGCGGCGCAGCTGCTCTGCGGCGCGGGAAAGGGTCAGGTCTCGGGGCTTGGTCATTGCGGGGTTCCGGAGCACGGGATGGTGGGCGACGCTATTCCGCGTTCATAGCCCAATCGGGCCGCGATGGGAATGCGCGGGCAGCCCGGTGCGCATCAGTAGCCCGCCGCAACGCCCTCGCGGCGGGGGTCCGCGCCGCCGTGCAGGCGCCCCTGCGCGTCGAAGCGGATGCCGTGCAGGCCGCTGGCCTGGGCCTGGATGCGCACGTGGTGCCCCAGCCGCTCCAGGGCGGCGGGCAGCGCTGTCTCCGCCAGGGGCGGCTCCAGGTCCGTGCTGTGCCCACCCATCGTGGCGTGGGGTGCCTCGATCGCGTCCTGCAGGCTCATGCCGTAATCCAGCACGCGCACGATCACCTCCGCCACGAACTGGATGATGCGCGAGCCGCCCGGCGAGCCGATCACCAGCACGGGCTTGTGGCCGCGGAAGACCAGCGTGGGCGCCATGCTGCTGCGCGGGCGCTTGCCGGGCGCCACGGCATTGGCGCGCAGGCGGCCTTCGGCATCGCGGGGCTCCGCGGCGAAGTCCGTCAGCTCGTTGTTGAGGAAGAAGCCCCAACCGGGCACGACCATGCCGCTGCCGAAGGCCTGCTCCACGGTGTTGGTCATGGACACCAGGTTGCCCTGGGCATCGGCGATGGACAGGTGCGTGGTGGAGTGCGACTCGGTGTCCGCGCGCTGGGGCGCCCAGGCCCGGGCAGAGCGCACCCCGGGGGGCGTGCCCGCGTGTACCGGGCCCAGCGGCGCATCCCACACGATGGACCTGGCGCGCTCGGCTGCGTAGGCGGGGTCCACCAGCCCGGCCGTGGGTACCGGCACGAAGTCCGGATCGCCCAGGTAGCGCGCACGGTCGGCATAGGCCAGCCGCGCCGCCTGCACGAAGTGGTGCACGGCGGGCGCGGAGAGCGGCCCGCCCTTGGCCAGCGGCTGCGTGGCCAGCAGGTTCAGCAGCTCGAAGATCGTGGTGGCGCCGCTGCTGGGCGGCCCCATGCCGTACAGCGTGTAGCCGTGCCAGGCGGTGCGCACGGGTGGCCGCAGCCGGGCCCGGTAGCCGGCCAGGTCCGCCGCGGTCATCACGCCGGGCGCCACTGGGGAATCGCGCACGGCCGCCACCAGCGCCTTGCCGATGGGCCCGCGGTAGAACGCATCCGGCCCCTGGGCGGCGATGAGGCGGAAGGCCTTGGCCAGTTCCGGCTGCCGCAGCAGCGTGCCCGCGGGCAGCGTCTCGCCCTCGTGCCCTGGCCGGTGATCGAAGAACACGGCGCGCGTGGCGGCAAAGTGCGCCAGCCGCTCGCGCTGTCGGTGCAGGGAGGCCGCCAGGCGCGGGGACACGGGGAAGCCCTGCTCGGCCAAGTGGATCGCCGGCTGTAGAGTTTCGGCCAGGGAGCGCGTGCCGTAGCGCTCCAGCGCCAGCGCCAGCATGGCCAGCACGCCCGGCACGCCCACGGCCCGCCCGCCCGTGATGCGCTCCGGATAGAAGCGGATCGGCTTGCCGTCCGGCCCCAGGAAGAGCTGCGGGGTGACCCCCGCCGGGGCCGTCTCGCGCCCGTCCAGAGCTGCCACCTCGCCGGATTTGGCGGCATAGACCACGGCGAAGCCGCCCCCGCCCAGCCCGGAGGACTCCGGCTCCACCACGTTGAGCACCCACTCCGCCGTCGCGGCGGCATCCACGGCGTTGCCCCCGCTGCGGAGCATCTCCAGCGCCGCCTGCGTGGCGTAGGGATTGGCCGTCACCACCATGGCGTGATCGGCCGTCACACGCGCGACGTGGCGCAGGGCGTCGCTGTGCTCCGGATCCCTGGCGGTTTGGGCGCGCGCTACCAGCGGTAACAACAGCAGGAGCGCGGACAACAGCATCAGCCGTGGCAGTAAAGCAGCGCGGGGCATGGGCAGCGATACCTCTGGACGGGCGGTCACTTCAGGGAGTAGCCACCATCCACCAGCAGCGTGTGGCCGGTGGTGAAGGCGGCATCGTCCGAGGCCAGGAAGGCCACGGCGGCGGCGGTGTCTTCCGGCCGCGCGGTGCGCTTGAGCGGCGTGCCGGCATGGAAACGCTCGATATACTCCGGGGTCACGTGCGCCATCATGTCCGTCTCCGTGTAGGCCGGCGCCACGGCATTGACCCGGATCACGGGGGCCCACAGCTTGGCCCAGGCCTTGGTGAGGTTGATCAGCGCGGCCTTGGAGGCGCCGTAGGGCAGGGAGCCCGGATCGCCCAGCAGCCCGAAGCGCGAGGCGATGTTCACGATCACGCCCGGCTGCGCCTGGCTCTTGCGGGCCAGCATGTGCTCCGCCGCGGCGCGGGCGCAGAAAAACGCGCCCTTCACGTTGACGGCGAAGGTCTCGTCCCAGTGCGCCTCGGTGATGTCCCCGATGGGCTCCTCAATCTCGATGCCCGCGTTGTTCACCCACACATCCAGCGTGCCGAAGGCCTGCGCCGCTGCGGCCACCATGGCTCGCACGCTGGCCTCCTCGCGCACGTCGCCCGCGAACACCTCCGCCGCACCGCCCGCCTCGCGCACGGCCTGGGCCGCTTCGCGGGCCGCCTCGGCCTGGGAGCGGTAGCCGATCCCCACGCGTGCGCCCTCGGCTCCCAGGCGCAGGGCGATGGCCCGCCCGATGCCGCGGCTGGCCCCGGTGATGAACACGGTCTTGCCGGCAAAGCGCTGCATGGCCTCGGCGTCTCGCAAGTGGGGTGCGTCCCGCGGGGCGGGTCGCTCAGTACTTCCAGGCGGCGTCCGGGGCCACGGTGCCGTCGGCCAGCAGCTCGCCGGGCACGCCGTAGCGCTTCATCTCATCCTGGAGCTTGCCCACGGTGGTCTCGGCCAGGGGCACGCCCTTGGCGCGGCGCTCGGCCTCCTTGCGCGCCTCCTTCTCGCCCGGGTAGAGCACCTCGCCCCCTTCGGCCACGCGGGAGGCCTTGAGATAGGCGATCAGCTCCTCCAGCTCCGCCTTGAACGCGGGCAGCTCACGGAAGGCGCTCACGTTGAGCACCACCATCAGCGAGCAGTTGTTGAAGCGCGGGTTCTCCTCCTTGCCCACGAAGCCGCCTCCGGTGAGCAGCCCGCCCAGCACCTCCATCATGAAGTTGAGCAGGTAGCCCTTGTAGCCCTGGTCGCCCCCCAGGGGCAGGATGGCACCGCCCTGGTACAGATCCTCCGGGTCGGTGCTGGGCCGGCCCTCCTTGTCCAGCAGGATGCCCGGGGGGGTGGGCACGTGGGCCTCATTGAACACGCGGAACTTGCCCTCCGCATAGGCGGACGACGCGAAATCCATCACCACTGGGTACTCGCGGTCCGAGGGGAAGGCCACGGCCATGGGATTGGTGGACATGCGCCGTTCGGCGCCACCGAAGGGCGCCACCAGCCGCGAGAAGCCGCCGGTCGAGGTGAACACCAGCCCGATCATGCCCGCGTCCGCCGCCATCACCACGTAGTCCGCCAGGCGCCCGATGTGCGTGAGGTCGGTCACGCCGATGGCGGCCACCATGTGTTCGCGCGCCCGCTGGATGGCCACCTTCATGGCCTCCGTGGCCACCACCTGCCCGTAGCCGCGGTGGCCCGTGATCACGGCCGTGGAGCCGTTGTCGCGCAGGAAGTCCACCTGCTGGCCGGGCTGGATGGTGCCGTCGCGCACCCAGTCCATGTAGCGCGGAATGCGGATCACGCCGTGGGAATCGTGGCCGGTGAGGTTGCTCTTCACCAGCCGCTGGGCCACAAGGGCTGCCTCCGGCGTGGGCGAGCCCGCGCCGATGAGGATGTCGTGGGTGACCTGCTGCAGGCGCTCGTGGGGAAACAGGTAGACGGTGTCCATAAGGCTGCCGGGGGCCTCCTCTTAGCGGGCCGGGTGGGGGCTTCGGATCGGCGCATCATCGGAAATCGCGCCCCGTCCGTCAATGGCGGCCGGGCCCGCCATATCCGCCTGTGCAGCCGCAGCGCCCCGGCAGCCGGGTGCCTGCACGCCAAGCGGGGCGCGGGGGCTGGACAATCGGGGCGCAAGTTCATATAGACAACCGATCCGGCCCCGCCCGCGTGCGGCACGCTGCCGCCCGCCGGGCCTGTGCGTCGTCACCCCTTCCCCATCCATGTGAGACAGGAGCCCGGCACCCGTGAAGATCGCTTATCTGGCCAAGGCCCGCCCGGACCTGCAGGAAATGATTCCGCCGGACGTGGAGCCCGTCATGCTGCAGTCCGGCCCCGGTGGCGTCTACAGCGACGACGCCCTGGCCCAGGTGGCGGACGCGGATGCGCTGGTGATCAGCATGGAGCCGGTGAACGAGCAGATCCTGGCCGCCTGCAAGCAGCTCAAGATCGTGCAGCGGCTGGGCGTGGGCTACGAGACGCTGGACCTGCAGGCCGCGGCCAAGCGCGGCATCCCCTGCTGCAACGTGCCGGGGGCCAACAAGGAGGCCGTGGCCGAGCACGGCATGACGCTCCTCATGGCCCTCACGCGGCGCCTGCTGGAGGCGGACCGCCTGACCCACGAGCTGAAGTGGGCCGAGGCGCGCCTGCTCACGCAGCACACCTTCGAGCTGTACGGCAAGAGCATCGGCATCGTGGGGTTGGGCAACACGGGCTCGCAGCTCGCGCGGCGGGCGCGGGCATTCGGTATGCGGGTGTACTACAACGACATCCGTGAGATCGACGTGGAGACCATCGAGGCCACGGGCGCGCAGTTCATGGAAAAGGACGAGCTGTTCCGCACGGCCGACATCATCAGCGTGAACACGGACCTCAACGACACTACGCGCAACATGATCGACGCCCGTGCCCTGGCGCTGATGAAGCCCAGCACCTTGCTGGTCTGTTGTGCCCGTGGGGGCATCATCGACGAGGCGGCGCTTCGCGACGCGCTCGACTCCGACCGGCTGGCCGGTGCGGGCATCGACGTGTTCAGCGTGGAACCGATCGTGAAGGACAATCCCCTGCTCGACGCCAAGAACTGCATCGTCACCTCCCACGTGGCGGGCGTGACGGACGAGACGACGCGCCGCATCTTCGAGTGGGCCCACGACAACGTGCGCGCCGTGGTGGAGCGCGGCGAGAAACCCCGCTGGGTGCTCAACGGCGTGTAGGCCGCGCGGCAAGCGAGGGGATGGCTGGCAGGCTACCCCCGGGCGATGTCATTCCGAGCGCAGCGAGGAATCTGCTGTTGCAGCAATCAAAGCGATCACCGTCAGACGTAGCTCGATCATCGAATCCGCTTCCAACCCCATTGAGGTGAAGCCTTGAAAGTCGCGTTGCTCACCCAGGCGCGTCCGGAAACGCTGGCGCGCATGCCGGCGGATCTGCCGCACGTCGTCATCCATGCCGGCCCGGACGGCCGTTACAGTGCGGAGGCGCTGGCCCAGGTGGCCGACGTGGATGCGTTCCTGGTGGCCGCCGAGCCCGTGCACGACCAACTGCTGGATGCTGCGCCGCGCGTGAAGATCGTGCAGCGCATGGGCGTGGGCTACAACACGCTGGACCTGGAGGCCTGCCGCAAGCGGGGCATCCCCTGCTGCAACGTGGCGGGGGTGAACAAGGAGGCCGTGGCCGAGCATGGCATGACGCTAATGGCCGCGCTGGCCAAGAACCTGCGCGAGGCCGAGGCGCTCACGCGCAAGGGCGACTGGGCCGGTGCGCGGTTGCTCACCAAACGCTCCTTCGAGCTGAACGGAAAGACGCTTGGCATCGTGGGGCTGGGCGATACGGGCAGCAACCTGGGTCGCCGCGCCAAGGCTTTCAACATGAAGATCGTCTACAACGACATTCGCGAGATCGACCCGCGCATCGTGGAGGAACTGGAGGCGACCTTCCTGGAGAAGGACGATCTGTTCCGCACGGCGGACATCGTCAGCATCAACACCGACCTCAACGAGCAATCCGAGGGCATGGTGGATGCCCGGCGCTTGGCGCTGATGAAGCCCAGCGCCCTGCTGATCTGCTGCGC
>Ga0209919_1000385_pt1 | contig 22391 bp, 18 predicted proteins | sample SalPon2A_C_D2_MG_FD_185721 | JGI IMG/M metagenome (GOLD analysis project Ga0209919, IMG submission 185721) | Soil microbial communities from South San Francisco under conditions of wetland restoration - Salt Pond MetaG R2A_C_D2_MG (SPAdes)... | ecosystem: Environmental > Terrestrial > Soil >... | reverse complement strand
CTCCGATTGTCACATCTTTCAGGGTCATGTGAGGGAGCGGCAAGGCCTCGAGCTTCAGGTGATGGATCTTCACCGGCTCATTGAAATTATCAGTTAATGCCTGTTCGATTTCAGGCACATAAGCATCCAGAGGAGTAAGATAAATTGCCGTGGTCGACAGCAACGCCAGCAGCATTACCGCAACCAAAAAACGCTTGAACCACTTAATTATCACTGCGGTATGTATTGACCTGAATAAGCAGAGCCGGTAGTATAACCGGCTCGTCAATTCCCTGATAGCTCAGTCGGTAGAGCGACGGACTGTTAATCCGCAGGTCCCTGGTTCGAGTCCAGGTCGGGGAGCCAGAATAAGTTAAGGGCTAGCGTGTAAACGCTAGCCCTTTCGGTTTTTTGGCCTGTAGTTTCTGGGGAAAAGAGGGCGCGATCAGGCTGGCTGCATGCGTTTCCACCACTGCTTTTTCCGCTCCGCCATGGCATCGAATTCGGCCTTGGCCTGCTGCTCCCAGGATGTCGTCGAAAAGCCGGCACGCTGTAGCGCTGCGCTGTACTTGATATCGCAACCGATAATGTGCTCCCTGAGCCAGCGACGCAGGAAAGTCAGCATTTCGAAATATATCGGTTTGTTTTCAATCATGAATTTCCTGCTCAGGTGGTCAAGCTGTCCTATCAGCTTCTTGTGCTCCTGCTTGTGATGGTCGATTCCCCGATAGTCGGCCTCCTGCATCAGGCGCTCTTCAAGCGCAAAATGCGTCTGGGTATATTCCACCAGCGAGTCGAGAATGCCCGCAATGACTTTGCCTGCCTCATGCTTGGCAATCGCATTGAACAGAAGGTTAAGCATGTTCACCAGTTCCTTGTGCTGTTCGTCTATCACAGGAATGTTGACACTGTAGTCATCTGACCATTCGAAAAATACGTCTTCGTTTGCCATGCATCCTCCTGTTGCGTTGCCCCAAAGAATCACTGTGATGCAATGCAATCAGACCATAATGACCTTGATAATGCAATGGTTATAACTACTTATAGCAAAATATAGTTTTGTTTTAAAACAATTAGATACGGCTTCAGCAAAAAAGTATTTAACTTTCCTCGCCCGGAACGCTGTACTCCCATTCGGGCATGTGATCTGCCAGTGGATGACCGCAAAGGTTGCCAAACGGAAGCACAAACCGGCAGTGCGTATCGCTGTTCAGGCATTGCACCTGATGGGGATCGAGCTTGTGCACCCGGCAATTGCTGACATTCAGGATGGAGCCTGTATCCGACACCATCACCTCATGGTCATTCGTGAATTCAGTCCGCATGTGCGCTGCTTCCATAACGGGGGAGTGTGCGAGCAGACGGTTGATTTCATCGGCCAGCAACGGGCGGGAAAAATAAAAGCCCTGAACCATATCGCAACCCAGGTTTTTCAGGAATTCATATTGCGATTCCATTTCGACGCCCTCGCCGACCACCTTGATGCCCAGGCCGTGCGCAAGGGAAATCACGGCCTGAATGATTGCTTCATCTCCCTGCCCCGCTCCGATATTCTGGACGAATGACTGGTCGATCTTGAGCCAGTGCACCGGGAATTGTTTCAGGTAAGCCAGGCTGGAATAGCCTGTCCCGAAATCATCTATCGAAATCGTTATGCCCATTGCCGCCAGCTTTTTCATGGTAACTGCCGACGCCTGTGGCTGCTCCATGACGGCACTTTCCGTAATTTCCAGCTCCAGCCAGTGGGGCTTGCACCCTGTCTGCTCCAGGATGCGCGAAATGGTTTCCACGATATCCTGCCCCAGGAACTGGCGCGCAGAAATATTGATCGCCACCTTAATCCCGGTTTTGTGCCAGACAACCGCTTGCCGGCATGCCGCCTCCAGAACCCACTCTCCTACCGGCAGGATCAGCCCGGTTTCTTCGGCCAGCGTTATAAAGTCCGAAGGAAGAATCATGACTCCATTGGGCTCCCAGCGCAGCAGCGCCTCCACTCCCACGATACGGCCGCTCTCCATGTCGATCTGCGGCTGGTAAAAGAGCATGAACTCATTGTCTTTCAGCGCGCGGCGCAACCTGGCTTCGAGGTTGAGCCGGGTCAGCGACAGCATGTTCATTTCCTGCCGGTAGAAGCGGAATGTGTTGCCACCATCCTCCTGCTTGGACAAATACATGGCGGCATCTGCATGCTTCAGCAATTCCTCCTGACTGCTTCCATCCAGCGGATAGACCGCAACACCCACGCTGGCCGTCGTGAAGAGTTCATACGAATTGACGATAATTGGCTGCTCGATACTGTGAAGCAGCTTTTTCGCCACCGATACGACTCCCTCCTCCCGTTCCAGGCTGGCCAGAATGACCACGAATTCGTCGCCCCCCAGCCGCGCAATGGTGTCTCCCTCGCGCAAGACTGTGGCAAGCCTTTCCGCGACGATCGAAATAACCTTGTCGCCCACCTGATGCCCAAGCGAATCGTTGATGATTTTGAAACGATCCAGATCGATGAACAGGACGGCCACCTTGTTTTTGTCGCGGTGCGCCTGATGGATTGCCTGTTCAAGACGGTCGCTCAGCAGATAGCGATTGGGCAGACCGGTCAGCGCATCATGGTTCGCCATACGTGCCAGTTCCTGCCGGTCGCTATGAAAATAAGTGTCGAGGGCCAGTTCCATGTCGAAAAACACAACTTTCAGCAATGCATCGTAATAAGCCATGAATCTCTCGCCGTCGCCCTCGGAAACTTCATGCAGGATTGGCAACAGAAAGGAAAGATATTTGCGGTAGGCCCCCGTATACCATTTCGGCCCCAGCCCGATCCGCTGGTGCGAATGGCCGACCCGCAAGCGGTCCAGAATATAGTCCTTGCCATAATCTCCGGCAGTCAGACGCCGGAAGTATTGGGACTGTGCCGCCTTTAGCCGCTCGAGAGTAGCTCCATCGGGAATGAATTTGCGTAATTCAGGAAATGAACGTAGGTGTTGGTAAAACAGGGTAGTGAAAAAATCATCGATGTGCGAGCTTTCAATGTGCTCGTGAATTTCACGCAACAAGCTGATATCGGATTCACTGAACTCCAGAAATTCCTTGCGCAAAGAAATATCGTCGTCAGAAATCCCCATTTCCTGAGCGAGATCGTCCATCACTTTCATAGCTTGCCTCATTACGCCTGCCTCCCCCTGCCTGGCCAAGCGCAAGCCAACAGCTCCACGCGCTTAACCCATTTTTTAATAATGGTTTTAAAACTATATGAAAATTTTTGTGCCAAGGCATTATGTACTAATACCTAGACTGGCAAATTATCCGGCAAAGATAACATAGTTCCCGTTCTCTTCCACACACCACAGGAATAACCGAATGGACGCTCAGAAAGCGCAGGAACATTGCGGAGGCAGATGCATATTCGTCCCATACAGGGAAACAAGTTCTCACTCGATTATGGTGTATGGCAGATTCCTTCTGGTGTGCGACTTGCGAGCGACAACGAGATGGGCATGGCGCGCATCAAACAACGGTTGCTGCATGGCAAGCCGCGGCAAAACCGGCCAATACGGATTGTCCAGACTGATGCGCGGCCTGTTGCCGTTGACCTCCAGCAATGCGTCGATATAGGCTTCCAGCGTGCCGATGTCCCGCCAATAAGTACTATCTTCATGCGGCTTCGTGCCCGGTATTCTGTTGCCGGAAAAATCATAGGCATAAACCCGATGACTGGCTGCCAGACGAGGCAGCAGATGTTTGCCAAAATCGGTTTCTCCTGGCTGTAACAGACATTCCAGCCCTTCCACCAGCACTTCGGTATTAAACAAATAGTTGCCCATGGATACATGCGCCAAGCCAGGCTGAGAGCGGAGTGGCACCGGATGCTCCGGCTTTTCCTGAAAATCCCTGATTCTTCCTTCGGCATCTGCAACGATGACCCCGAATGCAATGGCCTGTTCCAGCGGCATCCGAGTAGCCGCCACGGTCACCTCGGCATTGCACTTATGATGGCAGGCCACCATCTGGCGCACATCCATGCGACAAACCTGATCCGATGCAAACACCGCCACCAAGTCCGGCTCATGCCGCTCGATCAGCTCCAGATTCTGGCGGACGGCATCAGCCGTGCCGTGAAAGAATTCGCCTTCCTCATGCTGCGGAACCACCACCGAGACAAAACGATCGTCCGCATTGGGTGCAAACATCCAGTTGGCATAAATATGCTCGATCAGCGACTCGGGCTTGTATTGCGCAAGCAAATAGATCGATTCAATACCGGAATTAACCAGGTTGCTGAGCGCAAAATCCACCAAGCGGTAGCGGTCAAAGACGATGGAAGGTTTGGCATGCCTGCGGGTAAGTGGATGCAAACGGGTTCCCCGGCCTCCCGCCAGCACTATCCCCAGTATTTTCGGATCAGGCATCTTGGGTTCCGGCTACTGTAAAAAGCCGGGCGTCAGTGATACCGCTGGTTGATTTCCGCCTCTGCCGCGAGCCAGTCTTCCATCGGATCACCTCCTGTGAAACCGCGATGCTCGGCACGATAATATGCAGCAGTGGCAATCATCTGGAAACGATCGACATCATCACCAGTTTGTCTGCGCGAATAAGCGGTTTTTTTCCGGACGGAAGTCACCTTGGCGGGTGACGGCTGGGCGGCTTTTTTCCTGGTTGATCCTGTAGAAATGCGTGACATGGCTGCTCCTCTATATTTTATATTTCTATAAAACTCAAAAGCTTGTCAGCGTTACACACCCCTGATGCGATTCGGAAGCAAGACCCTGAATATTCACCTGATGGGGCATTCGGGAGAACGGGAAACCGGCAGAACTTACCAGTGCTTTTCCGAAGAGTTTCGAACGCTACTCCCTTTTATTACCCCTTGCAATACGGAGCAACACGCATTCAGACAAACAGCCATATATTCAAACCAGTGTAGACTAAACATTGTCGGGCTTAGTCATATTTCCATACAAAAGGAGGCGGGATGATTCAAGATCGCGCAGCCGGCGCTGTGATGGGGGCATTGATAGGCGATGCGCTCGGACTGGGATGTCATTGGTACTACGACCTGGATGAACTGCATCGAGACTATGGCACGTGGATAAGCGACTACACCACACCTAAACCTGGCCGCTACCATGCCGGTATGTGTGCCGGACAACTCTCCCAGACCGGGATGATTCTGGTCATGCTACTGCGTTCGGTCGTCGAATGCGGTGAATATCGCGAAAATGATTTCACGCGTCGGTTGGATGAAGAATTGTTTCCCTTGCTGAATGGAACACCTGTTTATGGCCCGGGTGGTTACACCAACCAGTCGATCCGCGAAGCGTATCGGCGCCGGGTGGAACAACACAAATCATGGGCCGAGACAGGCGGTCATGCCGATACCACCGAATCGGCGGAGCGCGCCATCGTGCTGGCAGCACGTTACGCAACACAACCACGGCGAGTCGCAGATGCCGTCTCTTCCAATTGCCGGCTCACCCAGGGCGACGACGCCATCGTTGCCATGAGCACCGCCTATAACTGCGTATTGGCACAACTCATCGCAGGAGAAAAACTGACGCCGGCCATTTCGGATAATTTGCTGAAACTGGTGAAGAGAGGAGACCTGCCCTTCCATGCCGTGACCCGGGACAACCTAACAGCACCGCAACCGGGCGATCCCGATCCACCGCGAGCAGGCCGCTTTTCTTCTCCAGACGCACTGTTGACGCCACATTACATGGCATTGGCCGCAATCGATCCCGGCATCAGCATCGATCCCGCATGGAAAGTGTCAATTGTTTACGGCATGCCATGCGCTATCTATCACCAGTTGCCGGCTGCCTATTATCTGGCCGCACGCTTTTCCGGCGATTTCGAATCTGCGGTGCTGCATGCCATCAACGGCGGCGGACAGAACATGTCCCGCACCATGTTGACCGGCGCGCTGGTTGGCGCACAGGTGGGGTTAAGTGGCATCCCGCCGCGCTTTATTGATGGTCTGGAAAACAGTTCTGAGTTGCAGGCGCTGGCAACACAGCTTGGCGAACTGGCCACAACGGCCTGAGCCTACCCGAAAGGCCCCGTTCAAATCCGGCTGAGCGATGCCTCCATCACCCTGCGGTACGGATCATGTCCAGAATCCGGCAGCAAATCCATTATTTCCCGCTGTATACCCAGATCAAACTCCTCATAGACCGCATTGCCGCGAGTCTCGTCCATATCCTCGGATTTGGTCGCCTGTTTTTCCCCGCTCCACTCCCAATGCACATGCGCGCAGGTTCCAGAATCGTTTTCAACCAGACTGCCCGGCGTAATGACGCCTGCAGCAAGAATCACCAGCCCGTTCTGTGGAGTGAATTTCTTTAGAAACACGACATCTTCCGCCCTGAGCTGGCGAAACAGGCAGTGCGCCTGTGCATCCCGGCTCGTCTCACAAAGCAGACAATCAACTTCTTCGCACCGAAGTTTCTCGGGCATGATTTTTACCTGTGTACTATCCATCCCAAAGAAAGCCATGGTTATCTCCTCTTTGTCTGACATGCGCCTCGGAATCGGCCATATAAAGTTAGAGACCATTGTGCTGCCAACGTTCACATAGAACGCGCAGTAGTTATTCTGACGGAATGGTTATTGCCTCGACATCGACTGCAACATGGAAAGAATGTGCCTTAGCTGACCCGGAATAGAGCCCCAAGTGCATTCTCAAGCACAGGATACCGGAACTGAAATCCAGCTTCCTGGAGCTTGGCCGGTACTACACGCTGCCCCTCCAGCAGCAGCGTCGCCCGTTCCCCCAAACCGAGCTTGAGCAAAAAAGCTGGGGCAACGAATAATGCTGGACGATGGATCGTCCGGGCAAGGATGCTGGAGAATTCAGCATTCCTGACCGGTTCGGGGGCCGTCATGTTGTATGGACCGCTGAAACGGTCGTCGTTCAGCATTCTCTCTGCGATGGCAACATAATCGTCGATATGGATCCAGCTCATCCATTGGCGGCCGCTCCCGACTCGGAATCCCATCCCCATCCTGAATGGAAGCAGGAATTGTCCGAGCAGGCCTCCTTGATTGCTGAGCACGAGCCCGGTGCGCAGGATGCATACGCGAACGCCCATGGTTTCCGCCTTGCCGGCAGCGGATTCCCAAGCCTGACACAGCTGCGCAGAAAAATCGCTGCCCGGTGATTCGCTCTCAGACAATACACTGTCGCCGCGATCACCATAGAATCCTATGGCAGATCCGCTCAGCAATAGTTTCGGTTTCTGTCGGGCTGCGACAATACGGCTGACCAGTTCTTCGGTCAGTGCAACGCGGCTGTTCCAGAGCGCTTTTTTCCGCACCGACGTCCAGCGCTTGTCAGCAATAGGCTCTCCGGCAAGATTGATGACCGCATCGAATGATATTTCGGGCTTCCATTCCGCAAGACTCCCCCATGCATGCACCCGGGCTCCGCATTTCGCCGCTACGGTTTCCGGCTTCCGGCTCAGGACCGTCAACTCATGTCCACGCTCGAGCAGTACCCGACATAAATTCCGGCCGATCAGGCCGGTACCGCCGGTCAACAGGATGCGCATCGTTCAGGGATAATCCTGCCGGGTCGGCCGGACCATGATATCGCTGATGTGGACATGCGGCGGCAGGAATCAGCCGCAGGCGCCGATTGCCCCGCACGCGGTACAGAAATCGCAGCCGTCCTTCTTGATAACGGTACGGTTGCCGCATTCCGCGCATTTCTTGCCGGCAATCATGTGCAGTTCCTCGCGCTGTTTTTTCTGCTGCGGCGCAGAGAGGATGCCCGCTTCGGATACCGGATAACCTTCTTCGGTGAGAATGCCGAGCATGGCATAGCGGTGGATCATCAGCCGCGCCACATAGGCAACCGTAGAAGGCCAGGTCTGCGATTTTTCGCTGCCCGGCACCTTGGCCATGAAGTCGCCCAGCGGCTCCGGGTAATTCAGCAGCTTGCGCAGTTTCATGCCGATCCACGCCGGGTCGATCACGCGCATGTCGAGGCTGAGCAGTTTGCACAGGCCGTCCAGTGCACGCGGATACTCGCCCGCCAGCCACACCGAATAGGGGCGGCGCTGACCATCCGGCAACACCAGTTCCTTCAAGCCAAGCACGAAGTCGTCGCCGCCGGCATGGTTCAGCACATCCACCGTCCAGCTCATGGTGCCGTCCGGGCTGACCTTGGGCTCCTTCTTCGAGAACATCGCATCCATCACCGGTGTCCGCTCATCGTCCTTCATTTCCAGGGCACCCAGTTGCTCGCAACGATAGCGCACGATCTGCGCAAAGCCAGACACCAGGCTGGGCACGCGTCGCTTTTCTCCAGTGGGCGGGAACGGCATATCGAATGCATCGTCGCCTGCCGCCTTTTCCAGCACGGCCAGTTTCATATTGAGCCAGCCGCGATCCTCGGCACGCATGTCCATGGACAACGTTTTCGCCAGCGCGCCCAGTCCACGCGGCTGTTCCGCACCGTTGACCCAAACCTCGAACGGATGAGCCTTGCCGTTGCTGATATGGCTGACGAATATCGCGAAACTGCCCTGCGGGTGCTCGATCATATACACCCAGGCATCGCTGCCTGCCGCCTGCTCTGGGCGACCCGGCCAGCGCAGGCTGGCCAGCGCCGGTGTCGGCATCACTTCCAGCACCACGCGGCGATCAGCATCGGACTGGTCGATATCAGGCTGTTCGCAGGCGGCCTCCACCGGCTTCACTTCGAGCACCGCACCCAGCACGCTATTCGGACGATAGGTAGTGATGCCCTTGAGTCCACGCTTCCATGCTTCCAGGTTTTCGAATTCCTCGAATGGGTAGTCTGCCGGCACGTTGACGGTCTTGCTGATCGCGGTATCGACGAAGGGTTGGACTGCCGCGGACATTTCCATATGATCCAGCGCGGACATTTCCAGCGCCGTGATGAAATAATCCGGCAGGTTTTCCACGTCGCCGCCGCGATGGCGATACAGGCGCCAGGCATGGTCCTCGACCTGGATCGATTTCTTGCTGCCATCATGCATGCGCTTGTTGCGGAAATAAAACCAGGAAAACGGCGGCTCGATACCGTTGCTGGCATTGTCGGCGAAGGCCAGGCTGATGGTTCCGGTCGGCGCAATCGACAGCAGGTGGCTGTTGCGGATGCCATGCTGCCTGATGCGTTGCTGGATGCGCTCCGGCAGGCGCGAGGCAAATCTGGGTGGTGCCAGATACTGATCCGCATCGAACAAAGGGAAGGCGCCTTTTTCGACGGCCAGATCGATGGATGACTCATAGGCCGCATCGCGCATCATCTCGGCAATCCGCGCCGCCATATTGCGCCCCTCGTCGCTATTGTATTTCAGGCGCAACATCACCAGCGTATCGCCCAGGCCGGTGAAGCCTATGCCAACGCGGCGCTTGGCCTTCGCCTCAGCCAGCTGTTCTTCAAGCGGCCATACCGTGGCATCCAGCACGTTATCCAGCATGCGATTGGCCAGCGCCACGACGCGTTTGAACGTCGGCGAATCGAATTCGGCCTCGGGTGTGAACGGATTGACCACGAAATGCGTCAGGTTGACGCTGCCCAGGTCGCAGCAGCCATAGTTCGGCAGCGGCTGTTCGCCGCAGGGATTGGTGGCCTCGATCTTTTCGAGATAGGACAGGTTGTTGTCCTGGTTGATACGGTCGAGGAACAATACGCCCGGTTCGGCATGATCGTAGGTGGCATGCATGATCTGACGCCACAGGTCGGTCGCCTTGATCATGCGGTAAACCCACAGCCCGTCGTCGCGCTGATACGCGCCTTCGTCGAGAGCAAGCTGGGATGGCTTCGCCTTGTGCACCAACTCCCACTGCGCATCGTCCGCCACCGCCTGCATGAAGGCATCGGTAACGCCGACCGAAATGTTGAAATTACGCAGGTCGCCTACATCCTTGGCGTGAATGAAAGTCTCGACGTCCGGATGGTCGCAGCGCAGCACCCCCATTTGCGCACCGCGCCGTGCACCGGCCGACTCCACCGTTTCGCACGAACGGTCGAACACGCGCATATAGGATACCGGGCCGGAGGCACGGCTATTGGTACCCTTCACCAGGGCATCCTTGGGGCGGATATCGGAAAAATCGTAACCCACGCCGCCACCGCGGCGCATGGTTTCCGCGGCCTGCTGCAGGGCATCGTAAATACCGGGCTTGCCGTCGGCGAGACCGCTGATCGCATCTCCCACCGGCTGCACAAAACAGTTGATCAGGGTAGCTTGCAGATCGGTACCGGCCGCGGAATTGATGCGTCCGCCCGGAATGAAACCGTTCTCCAGCGCCCACATGAATTGCGGTTCCCATTCCGCCGGGCTGTTTTCCACCGCAGCCAGAGCACGCGCCACGCGGCGGCGCACATCCTGCACGTTAAGCTCACCATTTTTGCAATATTTTTCCTGAAGAACCTCAGGGGTGACCTCTTGTTCCGGCATGAGATCGATGGATTCATCCATCTTCATAATTCTCTCCCTAGATGTGTGCAGGCATGGCCGGAGTTCTGCGAAAATCTGTCCGGTGACATGCGCATGTATATTTTAGACCCGATGCAAGTCACAGGCCCGTATTGTATCCCTTAATTTTTCAAAAACACAAGATATAGCGAATTATTAATCCCTATGCACTATATATAGTTTGACCTTTCAGCACAAAAAACAAAAAAGCACGAGGAGTCGCCTTCAAGCCAGCCCGTCGGGACAGGTATTATTTCAGTGGGAAACGTGTGGCATATTCAACCTTCCGGGAGGCCCTGTATCGCCGGAACCAATTATGCATTTGGTCAAATCTGATTTATATGTATAATTACCTAGTCTGCTAGTTCAGAGACATCATGTAGTGCCTAGAGCAGGGCAACTATTTAGAGCCCCGAAAGGGGCTCCCTTTTCTTCCTTCTCAAATGTCCGTCAGCGGCATCCCGCCCGCTCCCTCGTCCCTGGATTTCATTGCATGCAACAGTTCACCCAGACGACTGTTCAGTTGCACCAGCATTTCCGGCGGTAATTGCTCAAGCGCATCCAGCAGTAGACCACGCAACGGTTCCGGGGCCTGCTGGACGATACTGCCCCCCGCTTCTGTTAAGTACAGCTTGACGACGCGGTTATCGCTGGCAGCCCGCTCTCTCCGTAGCAATTTCTTGTGGACCAGTTGGTCGATCAGGTTGCTTGCCGTCGATTGATGGATGGATAGTTTGTCGGCCAGTTCGGTCACGCGTATGCCAGGGGTTTCCGCAACCAGCGCTAGCGCCCATAACTGGGAACCGCTGACCTGACATTTTCTTTCGATAGATTGAGAGTGTTTTTTAATCGATCTGAAAATAACCCGGAATTGTTTCAAGGCCAGAGCAGCCTGTATATTTTTTTGTTCTGTATTCATAAAATCATTCAAGTCCGCAATAGTGCTTTGCCTCGAAGGAAGAGCAGCCGGGCGACAGCTTAATCAGGCCGTCGACTTAAATCAACAACAAAAAAGGCAGCCCAAAGGCTGCCCTTTTAAATACATTATCAATATCTTACGCGCGCTTCCGGAACTCGTTGGTGCGAGTATCGATCTCGATCTTGTCGCCAATTTCACAGAATGCCGCTACCGGCAGCTCGAAACCGGTACCAAGCTTGGCCGGCTTCATCACTTTACCCGAGGTATCGCCGCGCACTGCCGGCTCGGTATAGATGATTTCGCGCACCACCGTATTCGGCAATTCCACCGAAATTGCTTTCTCGTTGTAAAACACCACCTCGCATTCCATGCCGTCCTCGACGTAGTTAATGGCGTCGCCGAGGTTGTCCTTTTCGACTTCGTACTGGTTGAACTCTTCGTCCATAAACACGTACATCGGGTCCGCAAAATAGGAATAGGTGCATGCCTTACGGTCCAGGATAATGTGATCAAACTTGTCGTCGGCCTTGTACACTGACTCGCTCGGCGCATCGGTAAGCAGATTCTTGAACTTCATCTTCACCACCGAACCACTGCGACCCGAACGGCTGTATTCTGCTTTCTGCACCACCAGCGGCTGGTCGTTGACCATCACCACGTTGCCGGCGCGCAGTTCCTGTGCTGTTTTCATGTCTCTCTACCTGCCTGAATTCCAAAGTCGCGCATTTTACCAATTTCCCGAAAAAAATCCAGCAGATTCAAGGCCAGATTGTTGCCGGCAAGTTGCCGAGCCCATGCCCGGGAATGCTCCCGCAACATGGGCTCGCGTACCTGGAAATCGTTCCACGCCGTCACTCCGCCCGGTTCGCCGTTCCAGCCTTCCCACAGCTTGCGCAGCGCCTGTGCCGCCTCCGACACCATCCCGGCGCAATACAAATCCATGAACGCGCGCAGCTTCTGCATGTGCACCCCATCGTGCTGCGGATAGATATGCCAGACGAACGGCCTGCCGGCCCATTGCGCACGCACGAAGGAATCCTCTCCGCGCACTAAGTTCACGTCGCATGCCCACAGCAACTCGTCGTAGCGCTCCTGTGCCACGAACGGCAGCACGCACACACGCAGATTGCCGCGCTGCCAGGTGTCGCCCGCCCGCCCCTGCGTTTTTCCGAAATATTCCGCCACCTGCGGCAGCGCCCAGCCTTCCGGCAGCAGACAGGTTACCGGCTGTACACCCTGCTCCCAGGCTTGCAGCAAATCCGGCAGCGCCGGGTTTTCATAGCTGAACAGCGACACGCGCAACTCATCCGCCTGCGGCGCATCGAGCCCGAGCGACTGCCAGTAGACGGCCACCGCCTGCGCATCGCCCTGAAATGCATCGCGCCGCGCCAGCAGATCATGTTCCAGCAACAATCCACCGGTTTGCGAAGCAAAGCCGGGGAAAAAGAAATATTTCATCAGTGGCAGTCGCGGGTGCGGCGACGGCAGCTTGTGGCAACCTTCGACCCAGTCTTCGGCGCTCAGATATTCAAGGTTCAGCCATACCGGCTTGCGTGCCTGGTTTGCCATTGCTTCCACGTAGCGCTCCGGCAGTTCGCAGGCAAACGCCTCGATCACCAGTTGTGCAGGCTCAATTTCCGGAAATGACAGCGTCCAGTGCCGCACCTCGATACCGTCCAGATTCTGTTCCGCCAGCGCCGGCTCGACCGCCGGGCATAGCCGCTGCAGACTGGCCAGATCGTCCACCCACAGCCGTACCGCCACCCCATATTCTTGCGCCAGCTGCCGTGCCAGCCGCCAGCACACGCCGATGTCACCGTAGTTGTCGACCACGGTGCAGAAGATGTCGCAAGTGGCAGGCTTGTTCATTCGGTCCGCAACGCCTCCACCGGATCGAGCCGCGCTGCGCGCTGTGCCGGCACCACACCAGCGATCAAACCGATAATTACGGCGCTGGCTTCCGCCAGCACGGCAAAGAACAATGGCGTATGTACCGGCAGCGCAGAGAAGAAAAAATGCAGCATCTGCGCGATGCCGACACCCAGCACCAGTCCACCCAGCCCCCCAGCAGCGGCAAGCAGCATCGCTTCGCCCAGAAACAGCATTAACACCTGCTGCTGCCGAGCACCCAGTGCACGCAACAGGCCGATCTCGCCAGTACGTTCACTCACCGCCATGGTCATGATGGTGAGAATGCCGACGCCGCCGACCAGCAGCGAGATGCCGCCCAAGGCACCGACCGCGAAGGTGATCACGTCGAGCACCGAGCCCAGTACTTCCAGCGCCTTTTCCTGCGAGATCATTGTAAAGTCCTCGCTGCCGTGGCGCGCCACCAGCACGCGCCGGATGCCTTCCTCCACCTTCTCCAGTTGGGCCGAGGCTTTGTAGGTTACGTCGATCTCCATCAGCCCCTCGCGATTGAACAACTCCATTGCGCGCGAGGTGGGGATGAACACCGAATCGTCGAGATCGAAGCCCAGCATCTGGCCTTTCTGTTCCATGATGCCAACTACGCGGTAGCGCTCGCCACCGATGCGCAGGTAACTACCCAGCGGATTGGCAGCGCCATAGAGTTCGTCGCGCACCTTGGTACCGAGCACGGCAAAGGCGCGCGCCGCCGTGGGATTGTCCTTGGGCAGGAACTTGCCGACCTGCACCTTCAGGTGCCAGCCCTGCGGCGCATCCGGACTCACGCCGTATATGGTGGTGCGGCGGCTGCGCCCGCCGAAACGTACCTCGGCGTTGCCCTGCATCACCGGGACGACTTGTTCCACGAACGGCAGCTTGCGCAACGCCTCCGCATCGTTCAACGTAATCTCGCGCACCGAACTGATCGCGCCGATACTGGCGCCGTGGGTCTGCGTCTTGCCCGGATTGATACCGATGATATTGGTGCCGAACTGGCTGAACTCGGACAACACGAACTGGTGCAGGCCCTCGCCGATGGAAGTCAGCAGGATCACCGCGGCAATGCCGATGGCGATGCCCAGCCCGGTGAGGAAGCTGCGCATGCGGTAGCTCTCGAAAGTGGACAGGGTCAGGCGGAGCAGATCGCGCAAGAACATCGCCCTATCTCCGCGCGAGCGCCGCCACCGGATCCAGCCTCGACGCGCGACGCGCCGGCCACACGCTGAACAGGATGCCGGTACCCAGTGCCGTGCCGAACGCGGCCAGCACCGCCCACCACGGCGCGCCCACCGGCAACACCGGGTAGATCTGACCGATGATGAAGCTGCCGATCTCGCCGAGTATCAGCCCGGCAATACTGCCCACCACCGACAACAGCGCGGCCTCGGCGAAGAACAGTCGGCGTATCTGCGCCGGCGGCGCACCCAGCGCCTTGAGCAATCCGATTTCACGCGTGCGCTGCGCCACCGCGATCAACATCACATTCATGATCAGCACGCCAGCCACCGACAGGCTGATTGCCGCAATCCCGCCCACCGCCAGCGTCAACGCGCGCAGGATGCGGTCGAAGGTAGCCAGCACCGCGTCCTGGGTGATCACCGTCACGTCGAGTTCGCCGCCGTGCTGTTCCTTGATGATCTGTTCGGCATCGTGTTTGGCTGCCTCGATCATGTCACGGTTCTTGGCCTCGACCAGGATGCGAAACAAGGACTGGCTGTTGAACAGCATGTGCGCCGACGCCACCGGAATGATCACCAGGTCGTCGGTATTCATGCCCATCGACTCGCCCTGCTCGGCCAGCACCCCAATCACCCGGTAGCGCCGGTCGCCGAGGCGCAACCAGGCACCGATGGCCGGCTTTGATCCAAACAATTCCTGCTTTACCGTGGCTCCCAGCACGCACACCGGCGAAGCCAGGCGCGGGTCGGCCTGCGGCAGAAAGCGCCCCTGCGTCAGGTCCATGTGGCGAATTGCGAGCATATTGGCCGTGGTGCCCATCACCACCACCTCGCGATTGAGGCTGCCATGTGCTGCCTGCGCGGCGCCGATGGTGAGTGGTGCGATGCGGCGGATCGCCGGGCTGCGCAGCAACGCCTGTGCATCGTCCAGCACCAGATCGCGCGAGGTCTGTCCTAGCAGCATGCCGGGATTGACGCCGGCGGTTTCGGAACGGCCCGGCAGCACGATCACCAGGTTGCTGCCGAGCGAAGAGAACTGCCCCACCACGTAGCGGCGCGCGCCCTCGCCCAGTGCCGTAAGCACCACCACCGCTGCCACGCCAATCGACATCGCGATCATCATCAGCAGGGTGCGGGTGCGCGCTCCGCGCAGGCTGCCGGAAGCGAACAGCAATGTATCGGTGAGGTTCATGTCGAGGCCTGGCCGCGCGAATCCGCAACGATCTGCCCGTCCACCATATGCAACTGGCGCGAGGCGCGCCCCCCCAGGTTCGGATCGTGCGTTACCAGTATCAGCGCAACACCCTGCTCCACCAGTTGCTCCAGCAGAGTCATCACTTCCTTGCCCGTGGCCTGGTCGAGATTGCCGGTCGGCTCGTCGGCCAGCAGTACCGGTGGATACATGATGGTGGCGCGGGCAATCGCCACGCGCTGGCGCTGGCCGCCGGAAAGCTGCTCCGGGCGATGGTCGGCACGGTCGGCCAGTCCGTAGCTCTGCAGCAGTTGCGCCACACGCTCGCGCCGCTCTTCCACCGCCACACCGGCCAGGATCAGCGGCAACTCGATGTTCATTGCTGCGGACAGGCGCGGCACCAGATGGAAAAACTGGAACACAAAACCTATTTTCTCGCGCCGCACCTGTGCCTGCTGCGCATCGTCAAGCGTGGTGACGTCCAGACCATCCAGCCGGTAGATGCCGGCGGTCGGGCGGTCGAGCAAGCCGATCAGGTTGAGCAGCGTGGATTTGCCGGAGCCGGATGGCCCCATGATGGAAACATATTCGCCTGCCGACAGTTCGAGGTTAACGTTATGCAGCGCGGCGACCTGTTGATCGCCCACCTTGAAAATGCGGCTGACGTCACTGAATTCGATCATGTGCCCGGAGTTGTCACATCGGGTTGCGCGCGCGCGCCGGCCTTGACGCCCTCGCGATCCAGCGACAGTACCACCCGGTCGCCCTCGCTCAGTCCGGAAGTAATCTCGGTATATTCCCAGTTCGACAGGCCGGTCTTGACCTTTTGGTCTTCCAGCACACCGTTTCGATATACCAGCACGCGGTTACCTTCCATCAGCGCAGAGGTCGGAATGCGCAGTACGTTCTTGTGTGAGTCGTAGACAATCTCGACATCCGCACTGTAGCCGACCAGCAAATGATCGGACTTCGGCAGATTGTTGAATTCCATCTCGATCTCAACAGTGCGCGCCTGCTTTTCCAGGTCCAGCACATAAGGCGCAACGCGGCGTACCGTACCCGGAAACTGCTGGCCCTTGATCGCATCCAGCGTGATACGTCCCGGCAGCCCGGCCTTGACATGCGAGGCGTCGACTTCGTCGATCGGCGCGCTGACGTAAAGACAACTGTCATCGATCAGGTCCAGAGCGGGCGGCGTGGGGATGCCCGGCGGTGATGGCGTGGCGAACTCGCCCTGCTCACCGCTGATGTCGGCCACGATGCCGTCGAACGGCGCGCGCAGCGTCATCCGGTCCAGCGCGGCACGCGCCACTGCGATGCGCGACCGGCTCTGCCCGACCATGCTGTGCGCCGCGTTACATCCGGCACGACTGACCTTGGCTGCGGCAACCTTCTGGTCCAGCGCCTCGTGGGAAATGAAATGTTTTGCCTGCAACTGGCTTGCGCGTTCCGCCTCTTTCTCCGCCAGGTCGGCCTGCAGACAGGCCTGTTGTGCCTGCGTTTCGGCCGTGATGAGTTGTTCTTTAGCCAGTTTCTCTTCGGCCTGCAGGTCCTTGCTCCACAACCTGAGCAGTACCTGCCCGGCTTTTACCCGCTCGCCTTTTTTCACCAGCATTTGGGCAATCTGTCCGCCGGCCGGCGGCGCCATCTTGGAACGCCGGCATGCCTTCACCGTTCCTGCGCGGGTATTGCTGACAGTCGCTTCCACCGTACCGCGCTCGACTTTGGCCAGCGTTACCGCAACCGGCTTGGAGCGGGTGAAATACCAGCCGGCGCCAGCCAGTGCAGCGACAACCAGAAGGATGACTGCCAGTCGCAGTCTGGATGAAGATTTTTGAAATTGCGTTGGGGGCATGCAAGTTTCCGTTCCAAGGCAGGACATGCCTTATTTTGGTAACGACCAGATACTACCAAATTTTGCCGTTTACTTTCGCGCAAGCACAACACCAAGCGTACTGTTTATGAGTTGGCGGCAATGATGCAATAATGCCTTAATGATTTCCGTTCACCATAATCTGTCCGTTTTATCCAGTGCAGACAGCGACAATATCCGGCAGTGGCTGGATACGCTGGCGCCGGACTTTACCTCTACAGAAATCGCGGCCATCCGCAATGCCTGTGAGCTGGCTGCACCGCTCTACGAAGGGCAGTTTGAAATCACCGGTACGCCGTTGCTGCAGCATGCATTGGGGGCAGCCGCCATCCTCGCCGGTATGCACATGGATGCCGCAACCATTGCCGCCACAATATTGCATGCAGTACCGGAGTATCTTGACGACTGGAAAGAGGAAGTTGCCATGCGCCTCGGTTCCGATGTCCAGGCACTGGTGGAGGGTATTTCGCGCATGGAGCAGATCCAGCAGTTCAGCGAAATGCGCGCACCGCAGAGCGAAAAAAAGAAAGGCGAACACGGACGGCAACTGGAAAGCCTGCGCAAGATGCTGCTGGCCATGGTCGAGGATATCCGTGTGGTGCTGATCAAGCTGGCCGAACGCACCCAGACCTTGCGTAGCCTGTCCGGTGCCAGTGTGGAACAGCAGCAGCGCATCGCGCACGAAACACGGAGTATTTTCGCGCCACTGGCCAACCGCCTGGGCGTATGGCAGATGAAATGGGAGCTGGAAGACCTGTCGCTGCGCTACCTTGAGCCGGAGTTGTACAAGAAGGTCGCCAGACTGCTCGACGAACGCCGCGTGGATCGCGAGCAATATATCGCCGCAGTGATCGCACAACTCGAGCAATCGCTGGATGCGGCGGGCATCAAGGCCGAGGTTAGCGGCCGCCCCAAGCACATCTACAGCATCATCAACAAGATGAAGCGCAAGCATCTGGATTTCAGCGAACTGTATGACGTACGCGCAGTGCGCATACTCGTCGACACCATAGAGGACTGTTACGCCGCGCTCAGCCTGGTGCACGACCTGTGGCAGCCGATCACCAGCGAATTCGACGACTACATCGCCAACCCGAAAAGCAACAACTACCGCTCGCTGCACACCGCCGTCACCGGCCCGCGCGACCTGGCGCTGGAAGTGCAGATCCGCACCCACCAGATGCACCACGATTCCGAACTTGGCGTTGCCGCGCACTGGCGCTACAAGGAAGGCGGCAAAACCGACAGCCGCTTCGATGAGAAAATCGCATGGCTGCGGCAAATCCTGGAATGGAAGGAAGAGGTCGCCGACCGCAGCGACATGGCGGAGCAATTCAAGAGCAAGCTGTTCCACGAACAGGTTTACGTGCTCACCCCGCAGGGCAAGGTAGTCGGCCTGCCCAAGGGCGCAACACCGGTGGACTTCGCCTATGCACTGCACACCGGCTTGGGCCACCGCATGCGCGGCGCCAAGGTGGATGGCAGCATCGTACCGCTCAACTACAAGCTGCAGAACGGGCAGCGCGTGGAAATCCTCACCACCAAACAGGGAGCTCCAAGCCGCGACTGGCTCACACCCAGCCTCGGTTATCTGCAAAGCCCAAGCGCGCGCGCCAAGGTACGCCACTGGCTCAAGCAGCAAGATATGGCGGAGCATATAACCCAAGGCCGTGCCCAGCTTGACCGGGAACTGCATCGTCTGGGCATCGCTTCGATCAACCAGGAAAAAATTGCGCAAAAACTGCACTTCCACAAACTTGAGGATTTCCTGGCCGCCATCGGACGCGGCGAAGTCACGCAACGACAGATCGGCAACGTCATCCGGCAGGAACAGGCTCCTACCGCAAAGCAGGAAACACCGGTCATTGCCCTGAAACAAGTTGCCGAGCCCACTGCACCGAGGGGCGTGCTGGTTGAAGGTGTGGGCAATCTGGTCACCAGAATGGCCAAGTGCTGCAAACCCATTCCTCCGGAGGCGATCGTCGGCTATGTCACTCGCGACAAGGGCATCACAATCCATCGCCGCGACTGCGCTTCTATCCAGCACCTGATGAAAAGCCGCGGTGAACGTATTCTCAACGTGCAGTGGGGACGCAACGACAGCAACAACTTTACGGTCGTGGTCGAGGTGGTTGCCCAGGACAGGCCGGGATTATTGCGCGACATCGGTGACCTGTACCTGCGTGAGAAGATCAACGTCACCCGGGTAGACAGCCTGAGTAAGGGAATTGAAGCAAAAATGCGCTTTACGCTTATGGTAGCCAATACCGGCCAACTGGAGCGCCTGCTGATGCTGATCCGGCAGGTGCAGGGAGTAAACGAAGCACGCCGTTATCCTTAAGGCATGCCAGAACCTGTCTCAATACGTGGTGAGTGCAGCAGTTTTAAGGCAGGCTCTATAAACCCCGACCGTGGGCGTTCTTCTGTTCCACCGCATACATCACGGCGGCTTCGACGCGCGAAGTCAGGTTGAGCTTGTTGAGGATGTGGCGGACGTGCTGCTTGACGGTATCGTTGCTGATGCCCAGCGTCATGGCGATAGCCTTGTTGGACTCACCGCCGGCCAGCAGCTGCAGGATTTCCCGTTCGCGCTCGGTCAGCTGTTTCAGCGAATGCTGATAACCCTGCTCTTTTTCCCCATTCTGCAGGATACCGATCATTTTCATGGTCATCGCAGGAGCCACCACCATTTCACCGCCGGCCACGCGGCGGATGGCGTCGACCACATCGTCCGGCGCCATGTCCTTGAGCAGGTAGCCGCGCACGCCGGCACGAAGTGCGGCAGCAAGATCCGCTTCCGCATCGCTCATGGTGAGTATTACGATCGGCGTGTCATCACCATTCTTGCGCAGACGCTCCATGATCTGCAGGCCGTCGAGAGGCTCCATGCGCAAATCCATGACCAGCAGGTCCGGCTTGTGCGCCTTCAACATTTTTTCCAGCTCGGCGAGGTTGTCGGTGGCTCCAACCACGTTAATGCCGTAACGCTGCGTCAGCAGTTCGGTCAGGCCGCGCCGACACAGGCTATGGTCGTCTACCAGCGCAACTCTTATGAGCTCGTTTTCTTCCTGCATCTTCATGGGCTCCATCTTCATTAGGGTGCGACCAGGCTCAGGCGCACGCGCGTGCCATGTCCTTCGGCGCTTTCCACTTCAATCTCGGCACCAATACGCTGCGCGCGTTCGCGCATGATGGTCAGGCCGTAATGTCCTTCCAGCGGAGTATCGTCGGATATTCCCGTCCCATTATCTTCGATGATAAACATGTAGCGCCGACCCTTGCGCGTTACCTGCATGCTGGCGTGGCTGGCACCGGAATGGGTGGCAATATTCGCCAGCACTTCGCGCACAATATGAAATACCTGCAATTCATGTTCCAACGGCAACCCCGGATCGGGCACACGATTGGAATATTCCAGTGCAATACCCGTGCGCTCACCGAATTCGTTCCCCAGAATCTGCAACGCGTGCTGCAAACCGAGAGGATCCATCTTGCAGCGGAAATGGGTGATCAGTTCGCGCACCGACTTTTGTCCACTGTCCAGCGCTTCATTCACATCTCGCAGGCATTTGTGGGCCAGCAGTTCATCCTGTTTGCGTATGGCTTCCTGCAGTACGCTCATGCGCATACGGCTGTATACCAGTGTTTGTGCCAGGGAATCATGAATTTCATTGGCAATTGCCTGGCGCTCGGCCATCAGGTTCATGCGACGATTTTCAAGTGCTAATCTTGCGTTTTCCAGAGCGATGCCGATCATTTCGGCAAAGGAACGAAGCAATGCTTTTGACTCGTCTGTAATTTCCTGCTCGCTCTCATAGAACAAGTTGAATACGCCGATCAGGTTGCCGCGAAATTCCAGCGGCACGGCAACGATGCGCCGGCAGTCCTCGCCAAAAAACCGGCTATCCAGGCGCTTGGCACAGAACGCCACTTCCTCCGACTGGATGTCGCCTTCGCTTGCAGCCTTGCCACACGCGCCGCAGTTCAACTCAATGTCGCTCTCATGCTCGAAAATTTCGGATGGCAAGCCGACCGCACCGGCGATATGCAATTCACGTCCGTTGGCGGACAGCAAACGAATGGCACCAGCCTTGGCGCCAACGGAATTGATGATGGTTTCAAGGAAACCGTCCAGCAGCGATTTGACTTCGCTGCCAAAGGACACAATCGATTGATTTTCTTCGGAGTTTGTTTTGGGTGCAGCAGAGCTTGCGGCCCGTTTGGGGAAGGGCTGTACAGGAGTGGTGCTTTTTTTGAGCCGAGGATTATTCAAGGTCTCACCTTAAATCTGAACTGCCTGTTTTAGTGGCTACAATTCAGCCCGATAATCCTGGGCGTAGCTTTCGCATGGTCGACATCGCCGGAAACTCCTTGAAAAACATGGCGGAAATGATTTTTCCATGCCCGGAAATCTGAGCCAGTATATCAGACATCCCCCATATGGGCTATTACCCCCACCCCCCGATATGGCTATAGACTCAAATGTCATGATTTAGCTTAATGTTAAAATTTTGCAGTGCATAATCCGGAGATTAGATATGGCCAGTAACTTGCACAAAATCTCATGAAAATCTGTATCGTTTCAGACAGTCATGACCGCTCTCCCCCGCTAGTCATGGCAATTTCCGAGGCACAAAAAGCCGGGGCCGAGGCTGTCATTCATTGCGGCGATCTGATTGGCGCAAACACCTTGCGAGCTTCTTTAAAATTCGGCATCCCGATTCATGCAGTTCATGGCAACAACGTCGGCGACGTCGCGGCGCTGTACCGCATGATGGAGAAAACCAACGGCCGGTTCCGTTACTATGGACAGGATGCCGAGCTGGAGTTTGGTGGCCGCAAGATTTTCGCCACCCACATGCCACACCATGGTCATGCATTCGCCTGCACCGGTGAT
>Ga0209919_1000384_pt1 | contig 22403 bp, 21 predicted proteins | sample SalPon2A_C_D2_MG_FD_185721 | JGI IMG/M metagenome (GOLD analysis project Ga0209919, IMG submission 185721) | Soil microbial communities from South San Francisco under conditions of wetland restoration - Salt Pond MetaG R2A_C_D2_MG (SPAdes)... | ecosystem: Environmental > Terrestrial > Soil >... | reverse complement strand
TTTTGAATTGTTTGAAGAAGGAAATAATACAAAAATAAAATTAACTCACGAAGGATTGGAAAGTTTCGGAACTGAAAATCCCGATTTTGCAAAAGAAAACTTCATTGCAGGTTGGGAGGCAATTATCCGTACTTCGCTTAAAAATTATTTTGAAAACAATTAATCATATGTAGAGACGTATCGCCGATGCGTCTCTACTAAACTTGATAAATATTATTATACAAATACATAACAAAAGGAACACATATGGAAAAGATCGAAAAAAAGGTTACAATTAATGCACCAGCCAGTAAAGTATGGCAAGCACTAACTGATCAAGACAAGCTGAAAGAATGGATGATGATGCCGACAACTTTTGAACCCGTAGTAGGAAAAGAATTTACTTTTAAAGCTGAAGGAATGGAAGGTTGGGATGGTTATTTTCACTGCACTGTGAAAGAAGTGGAAGAAAAAAAGAAACTCGTTTATACTTGGAATTCAGGAATGATAAATGCAGACACAATGGTAACGATTTTAATTTCAGAAAATAATGGGAAAACTGAATTAACATTAATTCATACCGGCTGGGAAAAGCTGACTGCTGAAATGAGATCACAAATGATCGAAGGCCACAGCAAGGGCTGGGACGAAAGGTTTGTTAAGAATCTTTCAGAATTACTTGCTATATAATCAGTGCTTCGTAGAGACGCATCGCCGATGCGTCTCTACTATTACCCTACAAATATCTTTCTTTACTTTTCATTATTAAGATTTAAATTATTAGTAGGTATAATAAAAATTTTTAATAATGGAAAATCAAAAGATAATCTGGACAATAGGCCATTCCACAAGAACAATTGAAGAGTTTATAGAGATGCTGCAGGCATTTAAAATTGAAGTGCTTGTTGATGTTTGAAGTTTTCCTGGTTCCAAAAGATTTCCACAATTCAACAAAGAAAATCTTATCGATTCACTTATCACAAATAAAATTAAATACATTCATATTTTAAGACTCGGGGGAAAAAGGAAAGCAAAAAAGGATTCTAAAAACAGAGCCTGGAAAAACAAATCATTCCGCGGTTATGCCGATTACATGGAAACAGATTATTTCAGAAAGGGTATTGAGGAATTAATTGAAATTGCTGAGCAAAGAAGAACTGCTGTTATGTGCGCAGAGTCTGTCTGGTGGAAATGCCACCGCTCTATGATATCCGATTACTTAAAATTAAACGGCTGGAGTGTAATGCACATAATAGATAAAATGAAAGAAGACGAACATCCCTACACACAGGTAGCAAAAAATATTAACGGGGAATTGGATTATTCAGGCGACATGCTTTTTTAGTTCAAGCACAGACAAGCTATAGCGTGTCTGTGCTAATAAATTAAGATTTTTTGTTTAGTTTGAAGCAGCCGGAAGATTGCTGTTCCAGATATCTCTTTTTAATTTCCAGGAGTTATTGCTTTGTTTTTGCCAAACTACAATGTATTTACCATGATCCTTAATTGGCGTGGTTCCTTCCGGCTGGATTGTTAAATCATATTTTCCCGTTTCAACTGCAATACTGCCTTCTCCATAGACATCCTCAGCAGTTAATTTAATGTCGATTTTTCCTAATCTAAAAAAAGATCCCCATACAGATTCTATCCCATCACGCCCTTTTACCATGGCTGAGTTTGGTGGGAGCAAAACTGCATCTTCAGTATAAAGATTTGCAACACTCACAGAATCTCCTTTTGCCGAATAATTACCAAATGCTGTATTATTTTCGTCTATTATTTTTTTGACCGAAGCAGAATCAAACTCTGCCTTTTGTTGGGTACAGGATATTAGTAAAAGCGGAAGCGAATAAACTAATAGAATAACAAATCTTTTCATTTTATACCTCTGTATTATTATGAATTATTATTTAATGAGAATGTTATGAATATTCATTGCTAAAGACAAGAAAAAAACATTTTTTCATTTCTAATTAAAAATATTTTAGATAAGTTACGGTCAGTTATATATTTGAGTTTAATAAACTTTTAGGGGGATTTATGAACTCACTTCAACGGATTGAATACTGGGCCGACCATCACCATCCATCCTGGCTTGATTTCATCAGAATTATTCTTGGACTGTTGCTGATAACAAAAGGTATTGCTTTTGTTTTCAACAGGGAGGAAATAATTAAAATGCTGGCGGGAAGCGGTACCGAAATGTCTGAGTTCGTTTCTTTTTATGCGGCACATTATGTTATAGTTGCATTTATAGTTGGCGGACTTTTTGTTGCAGTTGGTTTTGTTACAAGATGGGCGTTATTGTTTCAGTTGCCTGCAATAATTGGTGAAATTATAATGGTAGATTTTCACAAAAACTTATTTGCATTAAATTCAGATCTAAACTACAAAATATTAATTTTTGTCTTGATGGTGTTTTTTATCATTTACGGGTCAGGCAAGATTTCTATCGATCATTGGCTGTTAAAATGGAAAGAGGAGTAAAAAGGTAGAGACGCATCGGCGATGCGTCTCTACAGAATTGTTAACTTATTTTTTCCACTCAGATTTTATTTCTTCAATTGCCCTGTCAAGCTGCGGATCTTTCCCATCAAGACGATCTTTAAAATTTGTATCTACATAAATATCGGGTGATACTCCCGTATGCTCGAGATCTTTTCCGTCCAGAGTGTAACAACCCCAGGAAGGTAAACGGTAAAAAGATCCATCCACCAGACCGTTTCCGGATGTAAAAATTATCCAGCGGTAGGTTTCGGTGCCTATTATTTTTCCAAGCCCGAGAGCTTTAAATCCCGCCGCGGTCATTTCACCGTCACTCAGAGTCTGTTCGTTTATTAATAGGACAATAGGATGAGCAGATGGAGTAAAGTTCGGCTGAATGGAATATTTGCCGTTCCTGTATTTCCATTGCAGGTAAGGGCGTTGACTTAAAAACTGCAGGACTTTATCGTGTACATTTCCGCCTGTGTTATTTCGTATGTCAAAAATTAATCCTTTTTTCTTGAATGCATCTCCGCTTGTCATATCTATAAAAAATTGATTAAGTGCGCCGCCGCCCATGTTTTTCATGTAGACGTAGGCGATTTTATTATCACTATTTTCATCAACATATTTTTTATTAAAATTAATCCATTCATCATAAAGCTGTCCGAATAAAGAGCCGGAACTTTCCGGATGATATTTTGCATCAAAAGTTTGAGCTCCTCTTTTAAAGGTTAAAGTGATTTCATCTTCAAGGGTAGGTTTATTGAAATAAAATTCACGATTCATATTCGGATCAACCTTTACCCTGTTTACCGCGATAAGTTCATCTCCTTGTTTTACATTCTTGTTGATTTTATCTGCAGGTGAATCTTTTACAATATATTTTACTTTAAAGGGGTTTTCGTTTTCAAAAATAATTCCGGTTGCAAGAGTTTTGGTCGAATAAAAAGTTTTTTCCTCTTTCCCGTTTGAATAAAAACCCTGGTGTGAAGAATTAAGTTCTCCTTCCAGATCGTTTAACAAGGTTCTCAGGTCTGCACGAGAAGTTATAAAAGGAAGAAATTTCTCGTATTTCTTTTCCATTTTCTTCCAGTCAACACCGTGGAAATCGGCATCGTAGTAATTTTCATCAAGGTTAGCCCAGACTTCGTAATACATCTGCTTAAATTCATCCATCAGGTTTTTGTTGAATGTATAATCAATATCAATCGCTTTAATTTTATTCTGATCAAGTTTTAATTCGTTGATTGATCCGCCGCTCAGGATATAATATTTGGAGTTGGCTTTTACAATTTGATAACCATATGCTTTTGCTCCCTCTATTTCTTTTGTCTCAGGTTTTTCAAATGGCTTAAGAGTTGTAACATACAGATTATAATTGTCTCCCTGGTTAGAGGAATATATTATTTTTGTATCCTCTTTGTCATCAGTAACGTAAGGGTTAAGCTGGTTGCCTTTTGCAGTTGTTATTGCTTCCCACCTATCTGCGAGATTATTAAAATCTATTTTTACAATATTTTTATTCTTTTCTTTTTCCTCTTTTTCAAAGAGCTTATCGAAGTGGTCAGATTTAAATTCATCATCAAATTTTTCAAGAGCAATTCTGTAAATATGTGCATCTGTAAATCCGTAGGGATAAGCCGGGTTTTCTCTGTCAGCCTCAAAATAAATATACCTTGAGTCGGGGGACCAAACCGGATCGGCCTCTGACAGACCTGTATTTGATATATCATAGGTCTTGTTGTTTTCCAGGTTAATTACAAAAACTTCCTGTTCAAAATTCCTGTAAGCAGTATAGGCTATCCACTTATCATCCGGGGAGAAATGCGGCTGTGAATTTTGAATCGCCCAGAACTCATCAGTTAAAATTGTTTCACTTTTTAGTGATTTCATATCAAACAGCCGAAGCTGATCTCTTCCGCTTAGATAAAGCATTTTTGTTTTATCACTGTTTAATTCAATGTCGCGGTTGTTCCTTTCATCGGATGTAACTTGTTCTTCATTCGCGCTGCCCGTTGCATTTATTTTATAAAGATTCGACCAGCCTTTTACAACCATAGTAAATACTATATCGGTACTGTCAGACCATAAAACTTCTTTAACTCTTCCCTCAGGATTTGTATTTAACTGGCGGATAAACTTTCCTTCAATATCTGAAACAAACAGTAATCCGCGTGAAGAAAAAGCTATTTTCTTATTATCGGGAGAAACATCAAAATTTGTGATCTGTCCTTTAACATTAAAGTCCTGCATAATTGAAAGAGTATTGTTCTCAGGCAGATCAACCTGCACACCCATTGTTTTATTTGTTGCTGTATCATAAATATATAACTGGTAATCTTTTTCAAATACTACCGAGTTACCATTTGCACTTACGCGGGGTCTTTTGATTGAAGTATCAAAATTTGTTAATTGTTTTTTATTCCCGTTTGCGAAAATATATAGATTATATTCATTGTTCGCTTCATCTGACACAAAATAAATTTTACCTGATTTATCTACAGTTGGCCACATATCTTTTCCTTCCCACGTGGTTAATTTTTTAAATTCACCTGTTTTGGGATTATAAGATTTTATATCGGGGTTAAACGCTCCTTTATATCTTTTTCTATTTGTGAATCTTGAACTTTCCCAGCTTTCGTTAAACAAGTATTCTCCTGTTGATGGATTTACAACAAGATTGTGCGGACGGTTAAAATAATTTTCAAACAATCTTTCTGGTGTTTCTCCATTGATAGATACTTTGTAAGTCGACATACTATTGTAACGGCTCGATGTGAAATAAATATATTTTGAATCCCATGACCATGAAGAAACCTGGTCGCCGCTGTCGTAAAAAGTTAATTGTTTTATTTTGCCGCCGTCAACCGGTATGATGTAAATATTTGAATTCCCATCCTGTGATCCGTCGAAAGCTATCCATTTCCCGTCGGGAGAGTAAACGGCATCCATTTCATTTCCCTGCATTCCTGTCAGCCTGTATGCTTTTCCCCCTTCTGAAGGAACGATCCACAAATCCTCTGCATAAGTGAAAACAATGTTTTTACCATCGGGAGAAAGTGATGGTTCAGATAAAAAATATAGATTACTCTGAGCTGAAATAATCCCTGCAAAAATCAAAATAAAAAGTAACAATTTTTTCATGGCAATAGCTCCGGTTTTCAGATGAAATGATGTACAAAATGCAATTATTTAAAAATGAATTCAATAAAACTATGATGAATGGCTTCCTTTTTTGTGATTAAAAGTCGAAAAAAGCATATTTTTATTTGAAACAAAATATAAGTTTTATGGAAACAGGTTCAGGGAATTATTCAAAATATTTGCTTCCTTCATATTTCAGAATAATCGGGCTGGTTGTAATAATCATTTCAATTTTGATACTGGTTTTTGCAACGATAATAAAATCCTATCTTATTTTGCTACCAGGGTCGCATTTGATTTTAAATTATAACAGGATGTCTTTTGTGGGTGGACTTGCTCTCCTTGTATTTTCAAAAGAAACTGAAGAGAATGAAACCACTATTAGATCAAGGTACGGTGCACTCTTTATCTCGCTTGCATTTAGCATAGTTTTATTAATGGTTCTTGAATTAGTTAATATTAATAATAATAATGTCCGTCTCGATGCAATTGATTTTTTGATTGTAGAGATGTGTGTTTATTATATTATTTTCAAGTTGAAGAAGTAACCTCATAACCATTTCTTTTCCTCAATTTAAAATCCTCCTTGACATAATAAGTCCATTAATGTAACTTTGTGCCACAAAGTACTTTCTAAATTTAACAGAAGGCTTGTATTTATGGAGAAGCTAGATGATCACCTGAAAGACCTCTCTGAAATTCGCGCTATGATGGAAAAATCCTCAAAATTTTTATCATTAAGTGGTTTGTCTGGTGTCAGCGCCGGAATTTTTGCTTTGCTCGGAGCATTTTTTGCCTTGCAAAAATTTAAAGAAGTCAAAATTACTGGTTTTACAGAAGGTCTCCCTTTCTTTTATATTTCTCTTTCCTTAGCAGTATTATTATTAGCACTCGGGTTTGGTATTTATTTCAGTGTTAGAAATGCGAGGAGGAAAAATCTTCCAGTCTGGACAAATACGACAAAATACCTTTTAATAAGTTTGTTTATTCCACTTGCTGCAGGTGGATTATTTTCTATCGTACTTTGGTACAGGGGAATGCCTGAACTGATCTTTTCTTCAACACTTATTTTTTATGGTTTAGCTCTACTAAACGCAAGCAAATATGTAATGAATGAAATTCAATACCTGGCAATAATTGAAATAATTCTCGGATTAATTGCAGGAATAACATTCGGGCTTATTTTTTGGACAATTGGTTTTGGTCTGATGCACATCATTTATGGAATTTATATGTATCTGAAGTATGAAAAGTGAAAACAATAATTGAAAATTTAAATAAAGTTTTTGAAAACCGGATAAGGCTAGCAATTATGTCCTTGCTGGTTGTCAACGATCAGGTTGATTTCAATTCGCTGAAAGAAATGATGGAGCTGACCGATGGAAACCTGGCCTCGCACATTACTATGCTGGAGAAGAACAATTACGTTAAAGTAAAAAAAAAATTTATTGGCAAAAAACCCTCTACTTCATACTCTGTGACCGAGAGGGGAAGAAAAGAATTTTCAGAACATATTGATGCACTCGAAAAAATAATAAATCAAGCTCAACAATAAAATGAAGCAAATAAAAATATTTGTTGAAAATATGATTGAAAAAATAATAGAATTAAACTTTAATAGAAAAGTAAACTGTTTATTACTGCAAGTTTATTTATTGATTGATCTTTCAGGTAATTAAGGCGGTGAAAATTGGACGAAGCTGTTTGAAAGGAGAAAATTATATGACATATAAATTCCTTAAAAGTATTGCTATTGCTGGGAATATCCTTTTTGTTTTATGGATTTTGTTTAATGGCATAAATGAAGGGTTTAAAGGTACAGTTTACGCAGTTATTTCATACCTCGGTTTAATATTATTGTTGAGTTTAAACACAATTCTTCATTTTAAAATAAAAACATAGCAAGAGGTAAAAATGAAATTTAAAAGAATTTTGAAAAGATGGATAGTAACGGCTTTTGTTTCAACTGTATTATGTGTTTTGGTTTACGCATCCACACAGCAGATATTAAGACAATCAGCTAATGATCCACAGATTCAAATGGCTGAAGATGCGGTCAATGCTATTTCAAAAGGTGCAGAGATTTCCTCAGTTATTCCAGTTGCAAATATTGATATTGCAAATAGTCTCTCACCATTTATTAATATATATAATAGTAATGGTGATGCTATTGCCGGGAGCGGGCGGCTTTATGGAAACCTACCAGTTCCGCCTCACGGAGTTTTTAAGCACACTAAGACCAATGGAGAAAACCGCCTGACATGGCAACCGGAACGGGGTGTTAGAATAGCTTCGGTAATTTTAAGTTACAGTGGAACAAACTCCGGGTTTGTGCTGGCCGGCAGATCACTTCGCGAAACAGAAGAGCGGGAAAGTCAAATGTTGTTTTTCTCCGGAATTTCTCTGTTGATTTTATTGGTTGTATCTTTTGGTTTAATTATTGGTAGTGAGTATTTTTTGCGGGAAGTCTAATTCACAATTAAATTTATATTAATTAAAAAACGGATAAGAATATTTTCCTATCCGTTAGCAATTCCAAGTCTTTTAATTGCTTATTAACTTTCATCAATAATTTTATTGAATGTAGAACTCGGTCGCATCACTTCAAATGCTTTTTTATCGTCCGGCAAATAGTAACCACCAACATCAACAGGTTTTCCCTGTACAGAAACTAAATCATTAACGATTTTGTCTTCGTTTGCTTTTAATTCTTTGTACACTTTTGTAAAACGTGCTTTCATTTCAGCATCCTTATCCTGATCCGCAAGCGCTTGCGCCCAGTATAAGGAAAGATAAAATGAACTTCCGCGGTTATCTATTTCGCCTGCTTTACGCGAAGGCATTCTTCCGTTTTCAAGATATTTTCCAATTGCAGTATCGAGAGTTTCTGCTAAAAGAGCAGCTTTAACATTTCCTGTTTTTTCAGCGATCAATTCTATAGATGGAACAAGGGCGCAATACTCGCCGAGTGAATCCCACCTTAGATGATTTTCTTTCAATAACTGTTGAACGTGTTTTGGAGCAGAACCACCGGCGCCTGTTTCAAATAGTCCGCCGCCTTTTAAAAGTGGAACTATTGAAAGCATTCTTGCACTGGTTCCCAGTTCAAGAATAGGGAAGAGATCGGTAAGATAATCACGAAGAACATTTCCTGTGACAGAAATTGTATCCTGACCTTTTCTTGTTCTTTCTAAAGTATATATCATCGCATCAACAGGCGACATTATTTTTATTTCAAGCCCTTTAGTATCATGTTCCGGTAAATACTTATTCACTTTTTTAATTATTTCATTATCATGCGCCCTGTTTTCATCGAGCCAGAAAATTGCAGGGGTGGAGGAAGATTTTGCCCTGTTTACAGCAAGTTTTACCCAATCTTTAATAGGTTCATCTTTAGCCTGGCAGACTCTGAAAATATCGCCTTTTTCAACTGTTTGTTCCAGTAAGGTTTTGCCTTCTGAATTTACAACACGAATAACACCGTCACCTTTTGATTCGAAAGTTTTGTCGTGTGATCCATATTCTTCCGCTTTCTGTGCCATTAATCCAACATTGGAAACCGCTCCCATAGTTGAAGGATTGAACTGGCCTTTTTCCTTTGCGTCTTCAATAATTGTCTGGTATATAGTAGCATAACAGCGGTCAGGAATCATTGCGATACAATCCTGCAGTTCATCTTTTTTATTCCACATTTTTCCGCCGTCGCGTACAACGTTAGGCATAGAGGCGTCAACAATAATATCGTTGGGAACGTGAAGATTGGTTTTTCCGAGCCTTGAATCAACCATCGCAAGTTCCGGACGTGTTTCATAAACTTTATTTATATCGTTTTCAATTTTTTTTCTTTTATCATCAGGAAGTTTCTTTAACTTTTCAAGTATGTCCATCAATCCGTAGTTTAAATTTGCTCCGATTTCTTTTAAAGTGTCTTTATGTTTTTCGAGAGCATCTTTGTAATAAACAGAAACTGCGTGACCGAACATAATCGGGTCGGAAATTTTCATCATGGTAGCTTTTAAATGAAGTGACAAAAGCACTCCATCTTTTTTAGCTTCTTCAATTTGTTCAGCGTAAAATTTTCTCAGCTCTTTAACATTCATTACTGAAGCATCAATTACTTCACCGTTTAGAAGTTTAAGATTTTCTTTTAGAATAGTTGGATTTCCATCTTTGTTTACGAATTCAATTTTAACAACATCATCTTTGTCCAGTGTTGTTGAAGTTTCAGAACCGTAAAAATCTTTCTGGCTCATATGTGTAACCCTTGTTTTTGAACCGGATTCAGGCCAGGGTTTCATCATTTTATGCGGATGCTTTTGAGCAAACTTTTTAACAGAAGCTGCTGCACGCCTGTCAGAATTGCCTTCTCTTAAAACAGGATTTACAGCGGAGCCGAGAACTTTTGCAAATCTTTCTTTTAATTTTTTTTCTTCATCTGTTTTGGGTTCATCAGGGTAGTCAGGAATTTGATATCCTTTTTCCTGTAATTCTTTTATTGCCGCGTGAAGCTGAGGGATTGATGCACTAATGTTCGGAAGTTTAATAATATTAGCTTTAGGCTTTTGAGTTAAATCCCCCAGCTCTGAAAGGTAGTCAAATACTTTTTGTTCTTCCGTTAGATTTTCCGGGAAGTTGGCAATTATTCTTCCTGCAAGAGAAATATCTTTTGTTACAAATTCGATTCCGCTTCCTTTAGCAAATGACTCAACAATTGGCAGCAGGCAGTAACTTGCTAAAGCGGGAGCTTCGTCAATTTTCGTCCAGTTTATTTTAGCTTTCATTTATTTTCCCCAATGAATTTTTCAATATTTATTGTATGATATTTAAACATATCTTTAAAAATACTGAATAATTGGTAATTATTAAAGAAAAAGGGAATAAGAAATGATACTGATAAATCATTTGATGCTGCAAATCGGGGATTAAAAAAGGAATTAACTCAATTTATTACAAACATTAATTTTTGAGCTATACAATATATTAATCTAAATCTAATGTATCTCATCATAATTTTGTTTGATAATAGAGGACTATCACTTATTTTCTTGTACTAGATTATTAATTGAATAAATAGGGGAAACCACTAACTAACCACAGGAGGATTCTGAAATGAATCTGCGTTTAAAAACCACAATTTTACTTCTTTTTGTTTTCAGTTTTTCAATACTTGCACAGGAAAATGTTGATCTTCAAATGATACAGAAGATCAAATCCGAAGAGTATTCGAACTCAAAGGTAATGGAAACATTAAGCTATCTTACTGATGTTTACGGCCCTAGGCTGACCAATTCACCAAATTGGTTTAAAGCCGCTAACTGGGCTAAAGAGGAATTAACAAAACTTGGGCTCGCAAATGTTGCAATTGAACCATGGGGAACATTTGGCAATGGCTGGTCAGTTGAATCATTTAGTCTCATTATGACTGAACCCGGTTATAACAGGCTTATTTGTTATCCTGAAGCCTGGACAAAAAGTACCAATGGAGTTATTTCCGGTTCACCGGTTTTGATGGACATAAAAGAAGTTGCCGATCTTGATCAATATAAAGGCAAACTCAAGGGAGCAATTGTTATGCTTGGAGGCGAAACAGATGTTGAAAAAAGATTTGAAGCGGACGCTAAAAGATATACTGACGAAGAATTGCTGGAAATGGAAAAAGCACCTGAGCCGGGCGGAAGGTCAAGGTATTCTTCAAGGTATGCCGAATATAGAAAAATGAGAGAATTAAGAGATAAAATAAATGAATTTTTAAATACTGAAGGTGTTGCTGTAATATTAAAACCAAGTCGTGGACAGGACGGAACTCTCTTTGCCGCTTCAGGTGGTTCTTATAAAGTCGGTGAAGAAGGAGGTATTGCTTCCTTCCAGGTTGAAGTTGAATATTATAATAGAATGGTAAGAGTTATTGAAAAGAAAATTCCTGTTAAAATTGAAGCAGAATTAAAAACAACTTTTTATAATAAAGATACACAGGGTTACAATATAGTTGCAGAAATTCCAGGGACAGATCCGAAACTAAAAGATCAAATTGTAATGCTCGGCGGGCATTTTGATTCCTGGCAGGCAAGTACCGGTGCATCCGATAATGCTGCAGGAAGCGCTGTTGCTATGGAAGCAGTAAGAATTTTAAAAGCACTGGGTGTAAAACCAAGAAGAACTATCAGGATAGCATTATGGGATGGAGAAGAACAGGGATTACTTGGTTCACGCGGATATGTTTTAAAACATTTTGGAGATCCGAAAACTCTTGAATTAAAACCTGAACAACCTAAAGTATCAGGATATTTTAATTATGACAACGGTTCAGGAAAAATTCGCGGTATTTATTTGCAGGGAAATGAAGCGGTACGTCCGATTTTTGAAGAATGGTTAAAGCCATTTAAAGATATGGGTGCATCAACTGTAACAATCAGAACAACCGGCGGAACTGATCATCTTTCCTTTGATGCAATTGGTATTCCGGGATTCCAGTTCATTCAAGATCCCTTGGATTATTCCACAAGAGTGCATCACTCAAATATGGATAATTATGATCACGCCAGCAAAAGTGACCTGATGCAATCAGCTATGATTATGGCCGCATTTGTTTACAACACAGCAATGCGTGATGAGATGCTTCCTAGAAAGCCACTGGTCAAACAGAATTCACGTTTTTAATCTTTAATATTTATTGAATTAAAATTCATAATTTCTGCCACGGATCGATTCCGTGGCATCTTTATTAAGTTAAACAAAAGAATATTGATTCTCCTTTTCTTATCTTAAATAAATAAAAAATGAAGTTGCCGGATTGAATACTTTAGAATGGACAAATGAAATAAGATTTGTTATTGCTCTTGCACTTGGATTTTTAATTGGACTTGAAAGAGAAAGCTCCGGTTATATTTACAAGTCAAGATTTGCGGGTTTAAGGACCTACACAATTATAAGTCTCTTTGGTTTTGGATGCGGCTGGCTTTATAAAATTGAAATACCTGTTCTATTGCCGGTTGGATTAATTTCTGTTACTGCTCTCGTGCTTTTCGGCTACTTTGCAAAATTTAAAGAGGGGCATTACGGCTGGACAAGTGAAATTGCTGCAGTTTTAACTTATGTTATCGGAGCACTTACAATTCTTACGGATGTCTGGGTTCCGCTTGCACTCGGCGTAATAACCACCTTATTGCTTTCAGAAAAATCAGAACTTGAAAAGTATGTGGAGAAGCTTGATAAATCAGAATTTCTTGCCGTTATTAAGTTTCTTCTTGTTACATTAATTATTCTACCAGCACTGCCTGATAAAGAATATACAAAATATCTTCTTAACCCTTATAAAATCTGGCTGATAGTTGTTTTTGTATCAACTCTTGGATTTATAGGTTACTTTCTAATTAAGAAATTCGGAGACAAGGTAGGGTTCTGGTTATCAGGAATAATGGGGGGCATTGTTTCCAGTACGGCAGTTACTATTGCTGTAGCAAGAATAGCTGAGAAAGACCCGGCAAAAAATAAAAATGCTCTTCAGGCGTCATTACTTGCAAGTAGCGTTATGTATATAAGAATTTTGTTTTTAATCTGGTTAATAAATCCTGCTTTTGTATCATTTCTATGGTGGAAATTATGTTTGCTCTCATTGGTTGGAATAATTTTATCCTTTGGGATCAAACAAAATGATAAAGAAAAATTTGACAATGCAGGATCAACATTGCAAAATCCGTTTGAAATTCGGCCAGCATTGTTGTTCGCGGGATTGTTTGTAATTTTATCAATTTTAACAGAAATAGTAAAAAAATACTTTGGTAACAGCGGATTGATCACGCTATCTGCAATTACGGGCGTTACAGATATTGATCCATTTATTTTATCACTGGTACGGGGCACTATTCCTATTGAAAGTGTAATTATTTCTTCAATAATAATTGCAATGATGAGTAACACCATAGTTAAAGGAATTTATTTTATTTTCTTTTCAAAACAAAATTCAAAACAGGTAATCTGGCGATATATGTTCTGGTCAATTATTCATATTCCACTGACTTTATTGTACTTCTGATGTGTAATTTGAAATACAAGTGAACATAAATTTAATTTTAACCTTATTTAAATATTTAAAAATGTGACTGAAAATGTGATTCATCATCTGGCTTAACAGATGACCGATATGCAACACATACGATTTGAAATGAATCAATTAAAATTACCACAAGAATTTTTTTAGGAAAGCACTAATATTAACTAAAATGAAAACTCAAAAAATTGATAATGGCTTTTTTCTTTCAACAACTTTTGTTTTGATTTCATTTTCATTGTTTAAATTTCTTCTTCATTTTACCATTAACTTAAATGGTGCTTATGGATTTTTCAGGGATGAGTTTTACTTCATTGCCTGTTCAAATCATTTAGCGTGGGGATATGTTGATCAACCTCCTTTTGCAGTTATTATGCTTTCAGTCTCCAGGTTCTTTTTAGGTGATTCGCTTATAGCAATTCGTTTCCTCCCTGCATTGTTGGGAGCAATAAATGTTTTTACCACAGGAAAAATTGCTAAAGAATTAGGCGGGGGAATTTTCGCGCAGGCAGCAGCTGCAATATGCATGATAATTGCACCGGTTTATCTTGCCTACGATTCAACTTTTTCTTTGAATACTTTTGATGTTTTTTTCTGGATTATTTCATTTTATCTGGTAATTCTCATCATTAAAAATGATAAGAAGAATTTATGGTATTTGTTGGGAGTTGTTATCGGTCTCGGGTTGATGAACAAAATAAGTATCCTGTGGTTCTGCGCTGGATTGTTCATTGGGCTTGTATCAACAAAACACAGGAAAATTCTCCTTTCAAAAGAGCCATGGTTTGCGTTTTTAATTGCCGTGGTAATTTTTCTACCTAATATTCTCTGGCAGACGACACATGACTACCCAATGCTTGAATTCATGCAGAATGCTTTAAAAAATAAATATGTAATGCAATCTCCGTTAGATTTTTTTAAATCCATTTTCTTGATGGAAAATCCAATAACTTTACCGGTTTGGATTTTTGGTTTGTATTATTTGTTGTTTAATAAAAGTGTAAAAGAATATAAATTTATCGGGATAATATTTATTACTGTACTGATAATTTTACTTGTTAATCCCTCAAGTAAAGCGAACTACCTTGCATCTGTATTTCCCGTTTTATTTGCTGGTGGATCAATTTTCTTTGAAAAACTATTTGAGAAAAGGGAAATATTCTGGCCTAAGCCAGTGATAATTATTCTGCTTTCATTATCAATTTGGGTAGCACCGCTAGCCGCTCCAATTCTTCCGGTAAAATCTTATATCAGTTTTGCAAAATCAATTGGAATGAAACCTTCAACTTCAGAAAAAAAAGAGCTGGGAGAACTTCCGCAGTTTTTTGCCGATATGTTTGGCTGGAAAGAAATGACAGAAACTGTTAAAGATGTTTGCGAAAAACTGACACCTGAAGAAAAAAAAAGCAGCATAATATTTTGTGGAAATTATGGCGAGGCAGGATCGATTAATTTCTTTGGTAAAAAATATAATCTTCCCCCGGCTGTTTCCGGGCATAATAATTATTATTTGTGGGGACCTGTAAGGAAAAACATTAATGTAGTTATTGTACTCGGCAGCAACAGGGAATCATTAGATAAAATATTTGTAGAAGTTATTGCTGCTGATACTCTTAGGTTATCACAATATTCAATGCCGTATGAAAACAACCAGCCTGTTTGGATATGTAAAACGCCTAAGAAATCTGTAAATGAAATTTGGCCGACATTAAAACATTATGAGTAATGAAACCGACTTTTAAACCCAGAATAAAAATATGCTGTATCAATTCCATTAAAGAAGCAAAACTTGCGATTGAAGGCGGAGCATCAGCTATTGGACTTGTAAGCGAAATGCCGAGCGGTCCCGGTGTAATAAGTGAAGATAAAATTTTTGAAATTGCAAAAGTTGTACCACCGCCTGTTGCCACTTTTCTATTAACAAGTAAAACAGATATAAATGAAATTATAGATCAGCAAAAGAGATTGCGGACAAATACAATTCAACTTGTTGATGAACTAAAAACAGGAACATATTCAGAATTAAGAAATGCGCTGCCCGGAATTAAAATTGTTCAGGTAATTCATGTGCTGAATGAAAATTCAATCAAAGAAGCAATAAAAGTTTCAAAAGATGTCAATGCAATTTTACTGGATTCAGGTAATCCTAACTTAGAAATTAAAGAACTTGGGGGAACCGGAAGAAAACACAACTGGCAAATAAGTAAAAAGATCAGGGAGGAAGTTGAAATTCCTGTCTTCCTGGCGGGGGGATTAAATCATACAAATGTTAAAGAAGCAATTGAGACCGTTTCCCCCTTTGGATTAGACGTCTGTAGCGGTTTAAGAACTAATGGAAATCTCGACAGGAACAAATTACGTTTATTTTTTGAAAAAACAAGCAATGCCTTAAATTAATTCAGCAGCTAATGTTCGGTTGTTAATTACTTTGTTTATTATCCTATTTCTTTATATTTTCTAATCCCTGATCTAATTTGTGCAATTAATTTCAGCATAATTGAGGAGAAAGTTTTATGAAGTTTCCTCAGACCTGTAATATTATTAATGGAAAGACAAATAATTTTTCCGGAGATAAAATTGATGTACTCTCTCCACTTGATGGTTCAGTAATCTCAACTGTTCCACTTTCAAAAAAAGCAGACCTTTACAAAGCTGTCGAATCCGCACAGAAAGCATTTCCTGCCTGGTCCGCAATGCCAATAAAAGAGAGAGTTCAGATTTTTTACCGATATAAATATCTGCTTGAAAAAAACATTGACGAATTAACAGAACTCGTGCATATAGAAAATGGTAAAACTATTTCTGAGTCGCGTGCCGAAGTTGAAAAAAGTATTGAAGTAACTGAGTTTGCCTGTTCAATTCCTCAATTAACTTCCGGAGAAGTTTTGGAAGTTTCAAATGGAGTTGAATGCAGAATAGAAAGATACCCGCTTGGAGTTGTTGCATGCATAACACCTTTTAATTTTCCTAATATGGTTCCCAACTGGACGATACCGAACGCGCTTTGTCTCGGCAATACTATGATTTTAAAACCTTCCGAACAGGTTCCATTGAGTGCAAACAGGCTTGCTGAATTACTGAAAGAAGCCGGGCTTCCGGACGGAGTTTTTAATATTATTCATGGTGATAAAGAAATAGTTGAAGAAATTTGTGATCACACCGGAATAGAAGCGGTGACATTTGTTGGTTCAACCAAAGTTGCAAAGATTGTTTACGCAAGAGCTTCATCAAATCTTAAACGCGCACTTACATTGGGTGGTGCTAAAAATCATTTGATTGTTTTGCCCGATGCACATACAGAAATGGCGGCATCTAACATTGCCGCCTCAATGTCTGGTTGTGCAGGACAAAGATGTATGGCTGCTTCAGCAATGGTAGGCGTTGGCGAAGTTGATCACATAGTTGAAAAATTGTGCGAAGAAGCAAAAAAAATTATTCCCGGGAAAAATCTGGGCGCAATAATTTCACAGCAGGCTAAAGAAAGAATAGAAAATTATATTACCGAAGCAGAAAATGACGGGGCTAAAATTTTAGTTGACGGAAGAAATTGTAAAGTAGAAGGAAAAGAAAATGGGTTTTACGTTGGACCTACTGTTTTAGATTATGTTCGACCCGAAATGAAAATTGCAAAAGAGGAGGTGTTTGGACCCGTACTTTCAATTATGAGATCAAAAACTATTGAAGAAGCAATGCAAATTCAGCAAAGCTCTAATTACGGAAATGCAGCGGCAGTTTTTACTCAGAGTGGTGGTGCCGCTAATTACGTTGCTGAGAATGCCAGCGCCGGAATGATTGGTGTTAATATTGGAGTCCCCGTTCCGCGTGAACCATTCTCTTTCGGTGGATGGAATGAATCAAAATTCGGAGTAGGAGATATAACTGGAAAAAGTTCAATTGAATTTTTTACTAAACTGAAAAAAATTACAACTAAATGGAATCCGGAATCTAAAGTAAACTGGATGAGCTGATCACGTAATTAAGATTAATTTTAATAATTAAAAATGTTTGTCATTCCCGCGAAAGCGGGAATCTGATAATTATTAGAATGAGTAATTATTATGTTTATATACTTGCCAGTAAGAAAAATGGTACACTATACATTGGTGTTACACATAATTTAATAAGAAGAATCTATGAACATAAAGAGGGTTTAATTGAGGGATTTACAAAAAAATATAATGTGAAGATGTTGGTTTATTATGAAATTCATACCGAAATAAATAATGCTATAAAAAGAGAAAAACAAATGAAGAAATGGTATAGGAAGTGGAAAACAAAATTAATAGAAAAAAACAATCCAGAATGGAAAGATTTATATAATAAATTAATGTAAAAATAGATTCCCACTTTCGTGGGAATGACAGTTTAATTAAAAACAAATTCAAGAGTATTAAATATGGCAAGAACAATAAAAGGCGGTTTAATTCAGGCGACACTTTCAACGTCCACTGAACAACCGATTGACAAAATAAAACAATCAATGATTGATAAACATTTAAAGATGATTGATGAAGCTGCACAAAAAGGAGTGCAGATTCTTTGTTTACAGGAATTATTTTACGGACCTTATTTTTGTGCTGAACAGGAAACAAAATGGTACGGACTTGTGGAAAAGGTTCCGGACGGACCAACCATAAAATTAATGCAGGAAACTGCTAATAAACATAATATGGTAATTGTTGTTCCGATTTATGAAGAGGAAATTACAGGAGTATACTATAATACTGCGGCAGTAATTGATGCTGACGGAAAATACTTGGGTAAATATCGCAAACATCATATTCCGCATTGCAATCCCGGCTTTTGGGAAAAATTTTATTTTAAACCGGGTAATCTGGGTTTCCCGATCTTTAAAACTGCTTTTGCTGATATTGGTGTTTACATCTGTTATGACAGGCATTTCCCGGAAGGAGCGAGGGCTCTTGGCTTGAACGGAGCGGAAATAGTTTTTAATCCTTCAGCTACTGTTGCAGGACTTTCTGAATATCTTTGGGAACTGGAACAACCTGCACACGCTGTTGCAAATGGCTATTTCGTAGGAGCGATTAATCGTGTGGGAAAAGAAGCTCCCTGGAATATAGGTGAATTTTATGGTAAGAGTTATTTCTGTAATCCAAGAGGAAAAATAATTGCACAGGCGGGAAGAGATAAAGATGAACTTGTTGTAGCAAATTTAAATCTTGATGAGATTCTTGAAGTTAGAAATGTCTGGCAGTTTTATAGAGACAGAAGACCGGAAGCTTATGGAGAACTGACAGCTTTGGGTAAATAAAAATAATAGCACACGGATAACACTGATTCAACGGATTTACACAGATTAAGATCAGCGTTCTATAATTCAAAATTATTAAGGATTGCAATAATGACCAGCGAACAAATAGTAGAGATTACATCAAAGCACACATACGGAACATGGCGCTACCAAAAAGGATGGAAACCATTACACATAACCGATGCCGAAGGTTGTTATTTTACTGATTCTTCAGGGAAAAAATATCTTGATTTTTCATCTCAATTAATGTGCAGCAATCTTGGTCACAAAAATAAAGCAGTAATAAAATCGATTGCAGAACAGGCCGAAAAACTTTCATTTATTGCACCCGGATTCACAACTGATGTACGTGCTGAATTAAGTAAGTTATTGCTGGAAGTTTTGCCGAAAGGACTTGAAAAATTTTATTTTTCAACTTCTGGTACCGAAGCAAACGAAGCTGCAATTAAAATTGCACGAATGTATACAGGAAAATATAAAATCATTTCGCGCTATAATTCTTATCACGGCTCAACCGCAGCTTCTATTTCCGCGACCGGAGATCCAAGGCGCTGGGCGGTTGAACCCTCTGGAAAAATTGATGGAGTTATTTTTGCGCCTGAGTGTAATTGTTATCGTTGTCCTCTTGGACAAAATTATCCTGATTGTAATATTGCCTGTGCCGATTACATAGAATATATGATTAAAAACGAAGGGAATGTTGCGGCGGTATTGATAGAGCCGGTTGTAGGTACAAACGGAGTGCTCGTTCCTCCTAAAGAATATTTACCTAAACTTAGAAAAATCTGCGACGATAATAATGTTCTATTAATTGCAGATGAAGTTATGAGCGGGTGGGGAAGAACCGGGCAATGGTTTGCTGTAGATAATTGGGGAATAAAACCTGATATATTAACAACTGCAAAAGGAATAACATCTGCTTACGTTCCGTTGGGCTTAACAGCAACAACTATGAAAATAGCAGACTATTTCAATGATCATTACTTTGCACACGGGCACACTTACGAGGCTCACCCGCTAACTCTGGCGCCGGCAATTGCAGCAATTAACGAATTAAGAAGATTAAAATTAATTGAACAACCTGCTAAAACAGGTATTTATTTAAAAGAAAAATTAGAGGAATTAAAAGATAAGCACCCATCGGTTGGAGATGTCAGGGGGATTGGTTTATTCTGGGCGGTGGAACTGGTTAGGGATAAAGTTTCAAAACTACCATTTAATACAAAAGAAGAAAAAATTAAAGGAAGCCAATTAATGGTTGATAAAGTTACTTCAGAAATGATGAAAAACGGTGTTTATATGGCGGGGTGGATTAGTCATTTTGTTATTGCGCCCCCTTTGATTATTTCAAAAGATGAAATTGATTCAGCAATTCGTGTATTTGATCAGGCACTAAAAATAGCTGATCAGGAAATAAAATAATAATATTAATTTATGAATAATCTTGCCTCAAAGCTTTCTCACGACCAGTACGAAAAAAATTTTGAAGAAATACATCCACCGTTCTCAAAAAATTCAGCAATAGCTGAAGCAAACAGGTGCTTGTATTGTTATGATGCACCATGTATAAAAGCCTGCCCGACCCACATAGATATTCCGGCTTTCATAAAAAAAATAAGTACCGGAAATATGCTGGGTTCTGCAAAAACAATTTTGGAATCTAATTGGGCTGCACTTACTTGCGCAAAGGCATGTCCTGTTCAGGTATTGTGCGAAGGTGCATGTGTTTATAACGATAAAGAAGAACCCGCAATACAAATTGGAAGACTTCAAAGATTTTCGATAGATAATTATTTTGAAAAAGGAAGGCCTAAATTATTTTCACTGGAGAAAAAAAATGGTAAATCTGTAGGCGTTGTTGGTTCAGGTCCAGCGGGACTGGCATGCGGAGCGGAACTTGCTTTGCTTGGCTACGAAGTAACTATTTATGAGGCAAATAAAATTCCGGGTGGGCTAAACACCTGGGGAATTGCTCCATATAAAACAAGGCAGGTAGATAGCCTGAAAGAAGTCGAACTTGTAAAAAGTTTTGGTGTAGAAATTCAAACGAATGTTGATGTAGGAAAAAACATTTCATTCGATGAATTGAATAAAAAACATAATGCTGTATTTATAGGAATCGGACTTGGTGAAAGTACTGAGTTAAAAATTCCCGGAGAAGATTTGAAAGGAGTAGTAAACGCAATTGATTTTATCGAGGAAGTGAAAAAAGAGAAATGGCCTTTAGTAAACATTGGTAAAAGCGTTGCTGTAATTGGTGCGGGTAACACTTCAATTGATGCGGCAACAGAATCAGTCAGGTTAGGTGCCGATAAAGTAATGATACTTTACAGAAGGAGTGAAGAAGAAATGTCAGCTTATGATTTTGAATTTGATCTTGCAAAGAAAGATGGCGTGACATTTCACTTTTTAACTTCACCAAAAAAAATAATAGGTAAAAATTCTGTAGAAGGGATTGAATGTGTTAAGATGACTCTGAGTGATTTGGAAAAAGTGAAAAGAAGAACGCCGGTTGAAATTCCTAATTCGAATTATGTAATACCGGTTGATATGGTTATTAAGGCAATTGGTCAAGGTGCAAAGACAAAATTTCTAAACTCGATTTCGGGATTAAAAATGGATGAGGGAAAAGTAATTGTAAATCCTGAAAATTATCAAACTGGTAACGAAAAAGTATTTGCCGGCGGTGATTGTATAAATGGTGGAAAAGAAGTTGTAAATGCTGCATACGATGGTAAAAAGGCAGCACATGGAATACATGAATATTTATCAAAATAAATTTTTAGTTAGAGGTTTTAATGGTTGATCTTTCAATTAATTGCGGTGGAATAAAATCACCGAATCCATTCTGGCTTGCATCTGCACCACCATCCAATTCTGCATATCAAAACTGCAAAGCATTTGAGCAGGGTTGGGGTGGAACAGTCTGGAAAACAATTGGCGAGCCTGTGATGAATGTCTGTAACAGGTATGGAAGCATTGACTTTAACGGTCAAAAAATTGCCGGACTTAATAACATTGAATTAATAAGTGACCGTCCGATAGAAACTAATTTTAAAGAAATAACTGAAACTAAAAAACTCTGGCCGGACCGTGCCGTTGTTGTATCACTTATGGTTGAATCAAAAAAAGAAACATGGCATGATATAGTTAAAAGAACAATTGATACAGGCGCTGATGGAATCGAGTTAAATTACGGATGTCCGCATGGAATGAGTGAAAGGGGAATGGGCTCAGCGGTGGGACAGGTTCCTGAATATTGTAAAATGATAACCGAATGGGTAACTGAAGTTTCAACGATTCCGGTGCTTGTAAAATTAACACCCAATGTAAGTAATATTGTAATTCCAGCGCGTGCAGCAAAAGCGGCAAAAGCAAACGGGATTTCACTGATCAATACTGTTAATAGTATAATGGGAATTGATTTAGATACATTAAAAATTATGCCGACCGTTGCTGGTAAAAGCAGTCACG
>Ga0209919_1000383_pt1 | contig 22428 bp, 21 predicted proteins | sample SalPon2A_C_D2_MG_FD_185721 | JGI IMG/M metagenome (GOLD analysis project Ga0209919, IMG submission 185721) | Soil microbial communities from South San Francisco under conditions of wetland restoration - Salt Pond MetaG R2A_C_D2_MG (SPAdes)... | ecosystem: Environmental > Terrestrial > Soil >... | reverse complement strand
TCCAAGGAAGCGCTGATCTACGCGATCTTCGAACGCCGTCTCAAGCCCATGAACGCGGAACGGCTGCGCCGGCTGGACGAACTGGAGACGCTGCACGACCCGGTACCGCTCGATGAGTTGATCCAGGCCTTCGTGGCGCCTCCGCTGGAACTCTCGCGCGACCAGACCCACGGCGGCGAACACTTCATCCACCTGTTGGGGCGCACCTACTCCGAACCTACCGAATCCCTTCAGGAGCATGTTCGCACACTGTATGAACCGGTCTCCGACCGCTACCAGGCCGCCTTTCACACGACCCTGCCGGGGCTGGACCCCATCGAACTCTACTGGCGCCTGCACTTCATGGTCGGTACGCTCGCTTATTGCATGAGCGGGCCCAACACCATGCGCCTGATCGCCAGCTCGCATCTCACCGAGAACGAGGACACGCAGATCCTGATCAAGCGCCTGACCCGCTTCCTGATCGGCGGGCTGACCCCGACCTCGGCGCCGGCGCCCTAGCTCCGTGAGCGACGCCGCCGACGGCCTCTACCTCGGCCTGATCTCGGGTACCAGCATGGACGGCGTGGACGCGGCACTGATCGAGCGCACCGGTTCAGGCGTCACCCTTGTCGATGCGTCATCCACGCCCTATCCCCTGCCGTTGCTCGCCGACCTGCACGCATTGATCGCGAAAGGCGGCGACACCGAGGCCCTTTACCGCTGTGATGTGGCAACGGGCGAGGCCTTCGCCGCCGCCGCTCGGGCCCTGTTGGAGCGCGCGGGTATCGCGCCCGGCTCGGTACGCGCTATCGGCAGTCACGGCCAGACCGTGCTGCACCGCCCGGAGCAGGGGTTCAGCGTGCAGATCGGCGATGGCGCCCGTATAGCCCAGCAGACCGGCATCGCCACCGTGTGCGATTTTCGCCGCGCCGATCTCGCCGCCGGCGGCGAAGGTGCACCGCTTGCCCCCATCTTTCACCAGGCGGTTTTCGCCGGCGGCCAACCGCGTGCCGTACTCAACCTGGGCGGGATATCAAACCTCACGCTTCTGCGGCCGGGCGCGGACACGCTCGCCTTCGACGTGGGCCCATCCAACACGTTGATGGATGCGCTGGCACGTGAAATATCGGGTGCAGGCTGCGACCGCGACGGCGAACTGGCGGCACGGGGCGTGGCCGATGACGATCTGCTGGAGGCGTTGCTCGCCGACCCCTGGTTCGCCGTACCCCCGCCCAAGAGCACCGGCCCGGAATATTTTCATCTGGCCTGGGTCCGGCAGCAAAAACGTGCCGAAAGACTCGCCCCGACCGACCTGGCGGCCACGCTTGCGGAACTGACTGCCGCCAGCATTGCCCGGGCGCTGCAGGAACAAGGGCCCGGCGTGAACACCGTCTACGCCTGTGGCGGCGGGGTACACAATCCCGAACTCATGCGGCGCCTGCGGATGCGGCTGGACGGGATCGAATTGGCCTCGACCGCCGTGCTCGGCGTCGACCCCGATTACGTGGAAGCGATGTGCTTTGCCTGGTTGGCGGGTGAAACGCTGGCTGCGCGGCCGGGCAACCTGCCCGCGGTTACCGGCGCCCGGCGGGCCGTCGTGCTGGGCGCCTTGCACCGGCCCTGATATTACTAGCCCGAAGGTTAGCAGGGCGCGGGCTCAATCGTCATCGAGTGCATTGAGCGCCTGCAACGGATAGAGCCCGAAAATTTGCGCCGTCCCCGGCGCGGCCAATTCGGTCAGGCACGCCGTGCCCTTGCCCATCTCGACCCGGGCGCCGCTCAGCCAGGCCACGAACTCGGACAGATCGGGCTCATGCGCAACGATGGCTGCCGTATGCCCTCCATCTTCGGCCAGCATCCGGGCCAACCGCACCTGGTCGAAGCCCGGCGCCAGCAGGGGTGTCACCGTGGGGTTCGGAGCTTCAAGCGCAGCGGCAAACAACTCTGCCGTTTCGCACGCGCGCAGATAGGGACTGGTATAGATCCGATCCAGCGGAGGGAGAAACCGGGCCAATGCCTCGCAGGCCCGCGCCGTCTGCGCGTGCCCATCCGGCGTCAGCCGACGCTCGGAGTCACCGGCATGGTGGGAGGCCAGCGCTTCGGCCGGCCCGTGGCGCATCACGACCAGGCGTCCATTCATATCGCGTCGCGAGCGGGCAAGCACACCTTCGCGTCTTCGCCCCGATGGACGGCAAACAGCCCTCTCTCAGGCCGCGAAGGAAGACCCGCACCCACAGGTGGTGGTGGCATTGGGATTGCGAATGATGAAGCGCTCACCCTGCAGGTCCTCGGCATAGTCGATTTCGGCCTCTTCGAGATACGGCATGCTGAGGGCATCCACGAGCAGCGTGACACCATTCTGTTCCAGGCTGAAATCGTCCTCCGCGGCTTCGGTTTCGAAACCGAAGCCGTACTGGAAACCGGAACATCCGCCGCCTGATATGTAAACCCGCAGCTTGAGTTCCGGGTTGCCTTCCTCGGCAATCAACTGGCTGATCCGCGCCGCAGCGGCTGCGGTCAATTTCAGCTGGGCTTGTTCTGCTACTGTTTCAGTCATACGTTTAAGCTATCACTGCTTGGCGTCTACTGCAATCCCCTCAGACTTCGAATCCGCCTCCCGAGCCTGCTTTTTCTGGTGCTCGAGCGCCAGGGGTTCTTTTTGCGGCCGATATACGAGCTTGCCGTTGACGGCGGCCCCGGCCGCCATTTCCAGCACGTTGTAATACACGTTGCCGTCGATATGCGCCTGGTTGCCCAGCACCAGCCGGCCCGTGCAGTAGATGTCGCCCTCGACCGTACCATTGATAATCACCGTGGCAACGCGGATTTCACCGAGCACGTGACCGTGATCGCTGACATCCAGCCGTGCCTCGTTGTCCGTCGCCCCGATGTTGCCCTCGACGCGTCCCTCCAGGTGCAAGCCGCCGTGAAAGTCCAGGTTGCCGGTCACGGCCGTGCCCGCACCCACCAGGGTGGTGACTTCCGCACCGCGTATGCGCGTTTTCTTCATGCTCGTTCCGTCTCCGTCCGGTGCCATGCCCTCAACCTCGAAAGGCGGGCCAGCTATAGCTTGCGCTGATTTTCCCCTTGCCCCGCACGTCCACGCTGACATCGACCTGGTGCGGAGTAAACCCTGCCGGCAAATGCAGCGAACCGGACAGGTTTGCGAAATAGCGTAACGTAAATTTCAGCGGATCGGGAGTATCGGGCGATACCGCGCCAAGTGACAAGCGTACTTCCTTGCCGTTGCGCTCCCCGCTGACCGTCACGCTGCACGTGCCCCGTAGCGGCGATTTGGAATCCTCGTCGCCGCGCACCAGCACGATCTGGAACCGATAGGCCCGGGCCGAGCCGTCGGGCAACACCTGCAGGCCCGCAATGCGCACCGCGGAATCGGTTTCGGGCGGCGTGACTATACCGCGGTAGAAAGCCAGTTGCCGTTGCAGATCGTTGATCAGGCCCTGCTGCTTGATCAGGCTTTTCTTGATGATGACGTCACTCTGATCGGCCAGCTTGAGCGAGTGCTCGAGAAAGGAAACACGCAACTGCAACTTGGCATTTTCCCGCGATTGCGTCGCCAGCGCCTGGTTCGATTTGGCAAGCTGTTCCGCGGCCTGGAAATGCAGGTAACCACCCCGGCTTTCACCAAACCAGTATGCCCCTGCAACCAGCGCCACGACGGCGATGACCGAGAGAACCAGATAGATTCGCCGGCGGCGCGGATTATGGGGCCTAACGACGAGTGCGTGTTTCAAGGATTGGCCGGACGGCAAGGCTCATGCCTAGTTTACCCGCCTCTTGTGACTCCGCCCCCTTGCAGCAAGTTCCGGCCTATGCGGCCGGGCGGTTAATATAACGATGCATTCCCGTGGAGCCGATACATGCGCTGGGTGCTCGCCTTTCACATCATTTTCATGGTGACCTGGTTCGCAGGCCTGTTTTACCTGCCGCGTCTGTTCATTTATCACCGAGCGGCCACTGGAACGGCAGACGCCGAACACTTTATCGTGATGGAACGGCGACTCTATATCATCATGTCGATTGGCGCGGGCGCTACGATTATTTTCGGCATCTGGCTGATCGCGGGCTGGTTCTGGCCGCTGCCGGCGTGGCTGATCGCCAAGCTGGTGCTGGTCGTCGGGCTGCTCGGTTATCACTTTTACTGCAATCGCCTGATCCACCGGTTCGCCCGGGGGGAACGGCCGCACTCGGACCGCTTCCTGCGTTACTTCAACGAGATTCCCGGCCTGTTTTTGATCGCGATCGTGATCCTCGCCGTGATCCGGCCCGCATGATGCGATACGGACTGCGCGGCGCACGCCACCGGCGGTCCTGCTCCGATTCAAGGGCATGGACCTGCGGCGGTTGACGCGCCGGCGCCCCGTCGGGGAAGGCGAAATCGGCGAGCTCGGTCAGGGCCCGCTCGTACACCTTGCGCTTGAAGAAGATGATGTCGGAGAGGGGATGCCACCACGAGACCCATCGCCAGTGATCGAATTCCGGGTGATCCACCGCGTCCAGGCGAATGGCTGTCTCGTCGACGCGCAGCTGCAGCAGGAACCACACCTGCTTCTGGCCGATGCAACGCGGGTTGGCCCGCCGGCGCTGATAGCGCGGCGGCAGGCGGTAACGCAGCCAGCCGTGGGTACGGCCCACGATCTCGATGTCGTCGGCACCCAGGCCGACTTCCTCGTGCAGTTCCCGGTAAAGCGCCTCTTCGGGGGTTTCGCCGATGTCGATCCCGCCCTGGGGAAACTGCCAACCCCGGTTACGCAAGCACCGCGCCCAAAGCACGTCGCCGTTTTCGCGCGCAACAATCATCCCCACATTGGCACGGAAACCATCGGCATCTATGGTTTCGGTAATACGTTCCATGGCGCGTTTTACCCGCGCATTCATTACCCGGCAGTATATGCCATTCGCGGCAGTCTGCCGTCACGCCCTGCCCCGGCTCGCGTCAGGCCATGAATGAACTCCCTCAAGCCGGGGCTTCTGCCCGAGCCCGCATAGCCCTGATCGCGGCGCTTGCAGGAGCCTGCGCGCTGGCCCTCGCCGGCTCGCTCTTCGTGGGCAGCGTGGCGCTCGACCCGGTCCGGGTGTTCAGTGCACTCGCCGGGCACGGCACGCCGCTCACCCACACCCTGGTCATCGAACTGCGCCTGCCGCGCAGTCTGGCGGCGTTCGCCACCGGCGCCCTGCTCGGACTGGCCGGCGCCCTGATGCAGGTGCTGCTGCGCAACCCACTCGCCGACCCCTATGTGCTCGGCGTCTCCGGTGGCGCAGCCACCGGCGCCCTGCTGGCGCTGCTGGCCGGGCTGGGCACGGCCGCCGCCACCGGTACGGCCTTTGCCGGTGCGCTGGCAAGCACCCTGATCGTATTCGTGCTGGCTCACGGGCGGGGCAGCTGGGCACCCACCCGGCTGCTGCTCACCGGCGTGGTCATGGCTGCCGGCTGGGGCGCCGTAATCAGCCTGCTGCTGGTACTCAGCCCCGACACGACCTTGCGCAGCATGTTGTTCTGGATGATGGGCGATCTCGCCTACCGCTCGGCCTGGCTGGTGCCGTTGATCGTACTTGTTGCCACCCTCGCCGTCGCGCTGCCCTTTGCGCGGACGCTCAACGTGCTGGCCCGCGGAGACACCTCGGCCCGCGCGCTCGGCGTACCGGTGCGCGCGGTGAGCGTCGGACTCTACCTTGTCGCCTCGCTGATCACGGCAGTGGCCGTGGTCGAGGCGGGCACTATCGGTTTCGTCGGCCTGATCGTGCCGCACATGGTGCGCCTGGCCGGCGGCGCGGATCACCGCGTGGTTCTGCCCGGGGCCGCGCTGGGAGGCGGCCTGCTGCTCACGGTGGCCGATCTGATCGCGCGCTCGGTGGCCGCGCCGCGCGCCTTGCCGGTGGGCGTGATCACCGCCGCCGTCGGCGTGCCCGTCTTCCTCTACCTGCTGCTGCGTACGCGGAGCCCCGGGTGAGCAGCCTGCTGAGCACCCGCGGACTGGGCGTGGCCCGAGGCGAGCGCCGTCTGGTGGGTCGGTTCGATTTCGACCTGGCACCCGGCGAACTGGTGGCCGTGGTCGGCCCCAATGGCGCCGGTAAATCGAGCCTGCTCACCACGCTGGCCGGCCTGTTCCAGCCGTCCGCCGGTGAAATCCGCCTGGAGGGTACGCCGATCGAACGACTGCCCCGGCGCACGGTGGCCCGTCGCCTGGGATTTCTCGCCCAGGACAGCGAAGATCTTTACCCCGCCACGGTCCTCGAAACCGCGCTGATCGGGCGCCATCCGCATATCGACTTCTGGCGCTGGGAATCGGCGGCCGATCGGGCCCGCGCGCACAAGGCCCTGCGCGCCGTGGGCCTGGATGGTGCCGCCACGCGACCGGTCGCGACCCTCTCGGGCGGAGAGCGCCGACGCCTGGCGATTGCCACGCTGCTCGCGCAGGCTCCACGGATCTACCTGCTGGACGAACCGCTGGAAGCCCTCGACCTGGCTTTCCAGATGCGGCTGCTGCGCCTGTTCCGGCACCTGGCCGCCCTGGGCAGCGTGGGCGTGATGTTCAGCCTTCACGACCTGACGCTGGCGGCGCGCCATGCCGACCGCCTCATCCTGCTCGACGGCCGAGGCAATGCCACGCTGGGCCATCCTGCCACGGTGCTCGAACCTGCCCGGCTGAGCATGATTTACGGTTGCCGCATACGGCGTATCGAAGTCGGTGCCACACCCTTCTACATAGCGAGTTGACCCGCCGCTTTCCCCGGGCTCAATCACCAGATGAAAAAGGCGGGCCGCAGCCCGCCTTTCATTGCCCGGTCGAGGCCCGGTCTCAGCGCCGGCGGCGCAGCGCCAGCAGGCCGGCAAGGCCGAACAGACCCACCAGGGCACCAAGGCCCAGCGCCCCGCCGCCGCCGCCGCCGCCCGAAGGCGACGGCGGCGCCGCCTGCACCGTGATGGAGACTGTCGCTGTATTCGACTTCATCACCCCGTTGTTGATATCGAAGGTGAAGCTGTCGCTGCCGCTGAAGCCCGTATCCGGCGTATACACGAACCCTTCCGAGGCGCCGTTGGCCTGCAGCGTGCCGTGGGACGGCTGTTGGTCAACCTCGTAGGTGACTTGCTCGCCGCCGACGCCGGTGCCGCTGAAAGTACCGTTTAGCGGCGTCTCGAAGGCGGTGGCGAGGTCTTCGTCGCCCGCCGTGGCGGCGGCCTGTACATTGACCGTTTTCTGGTCGGTTGAGGACTGGTACTGGTCGGAACAGGTGAATTTCACCGTATAGACGCCCCCGTTGGCGTATTGCACCGGCGCCGGGGTCAGGTTCGTGGAACTCGGAATCCCGGAATTGCCGCCGAACGTCCACAGGTAGCTCAGGGGCTGGCTGCCGGAGTAGTTGCAGGTCGCATCGAACGACACGTCGGTGCCGGGGTTGACGCTGACCGGCGATCCCGAGGGCGCCGTGATCGTCGCGTTCATGGTGCCGTCGACCGCGCCCAGCGCCGCGGCAGCGTCTACCAGGCCCGTGCCCCCGGTATTCACCGTGTAGTTGCTCAAGGCACTGGCATTGGCGTTGTCCTTGACGACCTGGTTCCAGCTGGCGGCATCAGAGGCGGCGCCAGGAAAGGCGCTGCGCACCAACGCTATCACCGCGCCCACGTTGGGCGATGCCGCAGAAGTGCCGAAGAACGGGCTGCTGAACCCGCCGGCGCCGCTGACCGTAACGCCGTCTATGCCGGTGATGTCGGGCTTGGCACGGGTCTGGGTGCCGTTTTGCCAGTCACCATAGAAATAGGGGCCAGTGTCGCTGAATGGCTCGATGGTCGAGTTGACGCCACTGCCGTCGTAATGCGCCGCGGCCATGGTGAGCTCCGCGGCCAGCGCGGCATGGCCGGCGATCCCCCCCTGGGTCACGTAATTGAATGTTCCGCCCCCGTTCATGTTGCCGTACAGCTTGATGTGCAGTGGATTGCTGCCGTGCGCGGTGCACGAATAGCAGTAGGCCACCAGGTACAGAGTCTGGTTGGAGCTGGTGTTGTTGGTATAGAGCACGACCTCGCCCGGCGGATTCCAACTCGGATCGCTGGGGTTGGAGGGGTTGTCCTTCTGGTCGAAAGTGGAGGCGCAGAATTCCGAGTTGCTGGGGGCGCAGGCAACCGCCCCGTCGCTTTTGAGCAGAAACAGGTCCAGGTCGTCATAGGGTCCGCTCTGCGGATCGTCCCAATCCAGCTCGCCGACAATACGGTTTCCCGCGCCCAGCGTAACTTTCACGGCGGCGTCAGCGGAACCGCCTGTGGCCGTGCCGAAGTCCATGGCCGAGGTGTAGCTACGCCCCGAGGCTCCGCCGTTGGCCGGCGAGTAGGTTGGTGACAGCGTGATGGGCGGGCCGTTCGGCGACGCCGGGCTGGTGGCCGCTACGTAATCGTCCTGGAAGAACCCGGCCCGGCTGTTGCCCGCCGAAGTGGCCAGGTTGATGCCCGGGTTGTTCTGCGCGAACGCCGTGATGCCGTTATCGAAACTGGAGAGGGCAAACACCGGGAAAAAACCCAGGTCGTCGGAGATCACGTTCGCGCCCCAGGTCGCTAAGTCGTCATAGCACTGCAGGAATTCAACCGTAGTGCCGGGCCCGCAGAAACCGAGCGTGGCATCGGGCGCCACGGCGTGGACCTCCTCCAGCATCGCGGTGCCCTCGTCTCCCGAGCCTGCCAGCTGAGGGTCCACCCACACGTTGCCCGGCAGGTAGCCCGCGGTCTGCGAGGAGGAGACGCAGTCGGCGCCGTCGGAGATCACACCCACCTTGACGCCGGAGCCGGTCACGCCCTGCTGTTGCACGACATCCACGCGCTGGGCCTTGATGCCTTCCTGGTCGATGCTCAGCCCCGTCTGCACGGCACTGCATGTATCGGTCCGCGGAACGGAGTTGCCCCCCGTCCTGACGATCCCGTACACGGGCAGGTCCACCCGACTCACCCCGTCGAGCGCGGCGGCCGCCTGCAACTGCGAAATCGGAACCCATGCCTGCACTACACCCAGCGCATGGCTGACCAGCACGCCGCTGGCGTCCATTCCGTCCAGGGTCGCGACCGAGGGGACGTTACCCGGCCGGTAATGCATGTAGACCTGAACCTTGCCGTCGGTCGAGACATGCGGCATGAAAATGCCGTCGGCGTGAGAGGAAATGGCCTGGCGAGCCTGCGACACCACGGCCTGCGGGGCCTCTTGATAGGCGTCGGCAAGCGAGCGCAGTTGCGGCGAAAGCGTGCCGGCCGCGGCGGGCAATGCAAACGCGATCAGGCCCGCGGCCAATGCGGCGCGGACAATGGAACGGGTGGATGTCATGACATACCTCGAAATGGCAGGGTGGGTGGAAAGCTAACGGACCGCTCAACCTCCGGGGCGCGTAAACCCGTAAACAGGCGGAGTAATGCGGGTTACCTCTGTCAGGTCCGCGATGCGCACGATCGCATCAGGGGTCGCCCAGGCCTGGTACAGCCCGAGCGGCCGTGAAGCGCGGACTTCACTTGCACCCGCATCAACGATGGACTTTTCCACCTCCGGTGCAAGCCGGCTCGCATGTATATAGACCTGGATTTCACGCTGGTGGTTAACGCGAATCATGGACGTGCTGAGTGCTGCGGCCTGCGTGCCGGTGGATGCGGATTCCACACTGCGGGCCATGGCTGCCAGGCTCGAAGCGATCTTGGGGTTGGACAAGGCGGACATTGACGGCGTCGAGTCCGGAGACGACAGGGCCGAAGGCGCCGTTGCGGCGGCGGCGATGGTCCGGGGCGCCGCCGGCGTGGGGGCCGTTACGTTCCGAGGCTCGGGCGAACGGCTGTGGCAGCCGGCCATGGCCAGCGCGGCCAACCCGCCGAAAATCATGGCCCGTCGCATCTTTTTCATCTTCTCCCCAAATGAATCGCACGAAGCAGGGAAACTAACAGAAATTTTCACCAACCGCCAGCCGCTGTTCCAACGACGGCCGCCGTATTGCTCTGTGCAGTAAAATGCGTTGCCTGCCAACGAAGAAACCGGACATGAATTTGAAACAGATCGGCCCCGGCGCCAACCCGCCGGAAGAGCTCAACGCCATTATCGAGATCCCCGCGCACACCGCGCCGGTGAAATACGAACTCGACAAGGACACGGGCATGCTCGCAGTGGACCGGTTCCTGAGCACCTCGATGGTCTATCCCGCCAACTACGGCCTGATCCCCGGCACGCTGTGCGGCGACGGCGATCCGCTCGACGTGCTGGTGGTTACACCGCTACCGCTGATACACGGCTGCCTGATTCGGGTCCGCCCGGTGGATCTGATGATGATGACCGACGAAAAGGGCGAGGACGCCAAGTTGATCGCGGTGCCCGCGGCCGACGTCTACGACGGATTCAACAAGGCGCAGTCGGTGGATGACCTGCCCGGCGGCCTCAAGGGCCAAGTCGAGCACTTCTTCGCCCAGTACAAGGCCTTCGAGCCCGGCAAGTGGGTCGAGATCGACGGTTGGGGCGGGCGCGACAGGGCGCTGGCCGAGATCCAGTCCAGCATCGAGCTGTACCGGAACAAGAACGCCTGAAACAAGGCGAAGCCGCCTACAGGACGTGCAGGCCTTCCAGGGCAGTCAGGACTTCCGCCACGCTGACCCCGCGCAGGCAATTGAAATGCCCCAGCGGGCATTCGCGCGCGAAACAGGGGCTGCACTCGAGATCGTGGTAGATGATCCGGGCGTCCGCCGCGGCGGGCGGCGTGTAGCGCGGGCTCGACGACCCGTAGAGCGCCACCAGCGGCCGGCCCAGCGCCGCGGCCACGTGCATCAGGCCCGAGTCGTTGCTGACCACTGCTGCCGCCGCGGCCATCACGTCCACCGCTTCAACCAATGTCGTATCTCCGGCCAGATTGCGCGATCCCGGTGCGCCGGCCGCGATGCGTTCACCCAGCGCCCGTTCGCCCGCGCTGCCCACCACCCATACCTTTCGCCCCAACGCACGCAACTGCGCCGCAAGCTGGGCATAGGAATCGATCGGCCAGCGCTTGGCGGGCCCGTACTCCGCGCCCGGGCAGAGTACGACCGGGGCCGGCGAGGCGTCCAGATGGAGGCGGGCGAAAACGTCATTTTGCGCTGCCGCGTCGCTGCTGAGCACCGGCGATGGCAGACTGTCGGGTAGTGTCGTACCGGGTGCAAAGGCGAGCGCTGCATAACGCTGGACCAGCCGTTCGTGCGCCGGGTTCAACCGGCGGATATCGTTGATCAGACCGTAGCGCATCTCGCCGCGGTAGCCGATGCGGCGCGGCACACGTGCGAGCCACGGGACCAGGGCCGCCTTGGCCGAGCGCGGAAGCACAAAGGCACGGGCGTAGCCGTTGCGGCGCAACCGCCACGCCAGACGCCACCGCTCGCCGAGCGCAAGCTCGCCATGGCCCGCGGGGAGCTCGATGGGTGTGTCGACTTCCGCCATGCGTGCGGCGAGCGGCAGCGCCCAGGCCGGGGCCAGCACATCGATCGCCGCCGCGGGCGTTTGCGACTTGAGCAGCTTGAACAGGGTGTCGGCCATCACCAGGTCGCCCACCCAACTGGGTGCGGCCACCAGCACCCGTTTTCTATCCATGATTAAATTTTAGAGGCGCCCGGGAGCCGGTTGAGGTAGTCCGCGACCCCCGCTTCTACGGTGCGGAACTCGACGTCGCAGCCGGTGGCGCGCAGGCGCGTGAGATCGGCCTCGGTAAAGCTCTGGTAGCGCCCCCGCAGATCGTCGGGGAAGGGAATGTATTCGATCGTGCCGCGTCCGTTGTGCGCGATCACCGCGTTGGCGACATCCTTGAAACTCTGGCTTCGTCCGGTGCCGCAGTTGTACACGCCGTTATGGCCGGGGTGGTCGTAAAACCAGAGATTGACGGCAACCACGTCATCCACATACACGAAATCACGACGCTGCTCGCCGTCGCCGTAGCCATCGCTGCCGGCAAACAGTCGGCACGTGCCCTCGCGTTCGATCTGCTGGTTGAAGTGCCAGGCGACGCTGGCCATGCGCCCCTTGTGCTGCTCGCGCGGGCCGTACACGTTGAAATAGCGGAAGCCGGCGACCGGCGAACGGACCGCGGACAGGCGGCGGCGCACGTAGCGATCGAACTGGGTCTTGGAATAGCCGTAGAGGTTGATCGGCGCTTCGTAAGCGGGATCCTCGACGAAGCACTCTCCCGCGCCGTACACCGATGCCGACGAGGCATAGATGAAGGGGATGCCGCGCGCCGCTGCGTACTCGAACAGCACGCGGGAATAGCGGTAATTCACGTCCATCATGTAGCGCCCGTTCCATTCGGTGGTATCCGAACAGGCCCCTTGATGGAAAATGGCCTCGATGCGCCCATTCAGCCGGTCGTTTTCGATCCGCTCCAGAAAGCGCTCGTAGTGTTCATAGTCGGCGATTCGCGCCGAGGCGATATTGACAAACTTGGTGCCGTCGGTCAGATCGTCCACCACGAGGATGTCGTTCGCACCGCGCGCGTTGAGCGCGTGGACGAGGTTGGAGCCGATAAACCCCGCGCCGCCCGTGACGATAATCACGCGCTCCGCGCCCCCGCCTCGTCGGCCTCGAGCTCGAAGCGCGTGCCGCAATACGGGCATATCTCGTGGTCGCCCGGCTTTTCGAGCGGGATATAGACCTGCGGGTGCGAATTCCACAGACTCATTTCCGGCGTCGGGCAATGCACCGGCAGGTCGGCGCCGTGCACCCGGATCCGGCGGGTGTCGTTCGGTTCATGGCGGCGCTTGGGGTCGGGGCCCTCATACATGGCGATATCCCTGTTTCAATGACGCAAATTATAACGACACCGCGGCTTTTTCTTCGTGCATTCGCACGGAAGCACGCTGCAGACCCGCGCCACGTCCTGAATGCGGCAGCCGCTCAATGCCCGGCGGGCGGCACCACAATGCTCTCCCGCGCAAAGATTTCCAACCAACGCTCAGCAATAAAAGTCCGCGCCCGGATTTCGGCTTCCACATCGAGCGGCAGGCCGAGAACACGCCGGTTGGCGGCTTCGCGCAGGCTGGCTACCGCCTGGGCCAGCCGGGGGGCGTCGGGCACGTGCCGGGCGCGCGCCAGCGCCGTCATTTGTGCATCGAGCCCGCTCGACCGGATAACCGACGGATCCCGTGGTGCAGCCTCCAACAACCACAGGGCCGCCAGGAATTCGCCATCGATCAGCGCTGACCCGCTGGCGCTGCGCGGCGGTCCCGCTTCCGCCACCCGCACGCGCATGGCGCCCAGTTCGCGGACCAGCGTTTCACGCTCTACGGGGCGCACCAGCAAGCGCTGACGCTCAGCGTGGAATTGGCGTGCGAGACGTGGGCTTCCCGCCACCGGACGCGCCCGCAACAGCGCCTGGCGCTCCCATAGCCAGGCCTGCTCGTTCTGGTAGCGCTGCCATGCGTCGAAGCTCGAAAGCAGCAACCCGGCTGCCCCCTCGGGCCGCAATCGCGTGTCCACCGCATAGAGCGGCCCCAGTAATGTGGGCTGGCCGAGCAGCGAAATGCTGCGCTGGGCGAGACGTGCAAGATAGGTCTCGGCGGCCAGGCCGTCGGCGGATGCCGGGTCTGCCGCCGCGTAGACAAAGACCAGGTCGAGATCCGAGGAAAAACCCAGCTCGCGGCTGCCGAGCTTGCCATAGCCGATGGCAAGCAGCTCGTACCCGAGCCCACCGTGACGGCCGCGCATGCGCGTGCCGGCCAGAGTGAGTGCGGCGCGCACGCTGCGCTCGCCGAGTATGGTCAGCGCGCGTTCGGCCTGGCCCGGCGACCGGCTGCCATCGAGCCAGGCCGCCGCGATCTTGAGCCGTTGCAGCTCATTGAATTCGCGCAACCGCTCTCCCGGCTCTTCGCCGGAGGGCGTGGCATGCGCGATGGCTCCCAGTTGGCGCGCGACCTGCGGCGGGGAAGCCGGCATACACACACGCTCGTCGAGCAGCTCGTCGAGCGCGGCTGGCGTGGCGGCCAGGCGCTCGGCCAACCACGGACTTTGCCCGACCAGGCGCACCAGCCGCGCGCGCGCGGCAGGGCGCTCGACCAGCAAAGCCAGGTAGGCACTGCGCCGAACCAGCGCCGTCAGCAATCCGATCAGGCGCTGCAGCACCGCATCGGGGTTGCTTTGCTCGGCGGCAGCAGCGATCAATTCGGGACCCAACTCATCCAGGGCCCGGCGTCCACGCTCGCTCATCAGCCGCACGGCACGCGCCCGCTGGAAGCTCGCCAACACCCCGATCGCGGCGTCCAGGCCCAGTTCTGCCGCGGCGCGCTCGACCTGTTCACCGCGCCACAGCAGAAGCGCAGCGTCCCGGACCGGACGAGCGCGCCGCGGCGTACCGAGAATATCATCGAAAACGGCCCGCACTCTCTCCCGGTGCGCACACAAAGTGCCCATGAACCGAGCCTCCTCGTCAAAGCCCAGACTGGCCGCCAGCAGGGCGCGCCGGTCAGCCGTCTCGGGCAGCCGGTGCACCGGGGCGAGCGCTGCCATCTGGAGGCGGTTTTCGACCCGGCGCAGGAAATAGTAGGCCTGCTCCAGGACCCGGGCATCGCTTTCTTCGAGATGTCCCAGGCGGCGGATGGCGCCGAGCGCCGGGCGCAATCCACTGCCGGCCAGCGCCGGTTCGCGTCCGCCGCGCACCAACTGGAACGCCTGCACGATGAATTCGATCTCGCGTATGCCGCCCGGTCCCCGCTTGAGATCGTCTTCGCATTCCCCTGCCTCGACCACGATCTGGCGTTTCATCTCGCGTAGTGCCTCGACCGCGTGGTAATCCAGGTAACGACGGTAGATAAAGGGATGCAACTGGTGCAGGAAATCCCGCCCCTGCCGACGCGCTCCGGCCACCGCGCGGGCCTTGAGCCAGGCGTAACGCTCCCAGTCGCGTCCGTGGTTCTGGAAATAGGCCTCCATGGCCTCCATACCCATGACCAGCGGCCCCGAGCGTCCGAAGGGCCGCAACCGCAGATCGATACGGAAGCCGCCCTCGAGCGCGCTCAACGCCCGGCGCGCCCGGCGCAGGTAACGCAGGTTGTCACGTTCCCCGGAGCCGGTGTGGGCGAAGACGAGGTCGAGGTCGGAGTAAAAATTGAGCTCGCGGCCGCCGAGCTTGCCGAGACCGAATACCACCAGTTCCGGCAGTCCCGGCTCGGCAGTCGCGGCGAGTGTCCGCTTCAATTCGTCTTCGGCCAGTGCGCTGGCTGCAAGCAGGCTGGCCCGCACGGACTGCAGTCCGGTCAGTTCTCGCAGGGCGATCAGGGCGAGCCCCTGTTGTACCGGCAGCACGCCGCCGTCATGCAGACCGGCCGGCCCGGTGGCCCGGCGCAGTAAATCCACGCTCGCCTCGGGACCCATGCGCAACAGAAGGCGGTAGAGGTAATCGCTCCAGCCCAGCGCCGCGGCCAGCGCGTCCGGCGGTCCGAGTTCCGCCTTCACCAGGCCGATTTCAGCCAGCCGTTCCCGGCCGCGTACACGCAAGGCATGCACCGCGCTCACGTCACGCTCCGCTCGCGCGAACCCCGGTACAATTGCCCGGTCGACCCGGAGACACTCGCATGTTGCTGACCCTGCCTGATGTACTCGATGCCCCCACCCTGGCGCATCTGCGCGAGGCGTTGGCCAGCGCCCAATGGGAGGACGGCGGCGGGACGGCCGGCGCCGGTTCGCGCGGACGCAAGCACAACCTGCAGGTGACGGCCGCCGAGCCCCGCCTGCCGGAATGGCGCAAAACCGTGATGCAAGCCCTGCGCAACCACCCCATGATGCAGTTCCTGGTGCTCCCCAAACGCATCATGGCCCCGCTGTTCAACCGCTACGACCCGGGCATGCAGTACCAGAATCACGTCGACTTCCCGCTGCTCGGCACGGAACCGCGGATGCGGGCCGACCTCTCGGTCACGCTGTTCATCTCCGACCCGGGCACCTACGAAGGCGGCGAGCTGGTCATCGAGACGCCCGACGGCGAACGGCGCGTCAAGCTCGCCGCCGGCCAGGCGATCGTCTACCCGGCCTCGACCCTCCACCGGGTGGAACCGGTGCGCTCGGGCTCGCGCATAGCAGCCATTTCCACCATACAGAGCCATGTCCGCGGCGAGGCCGAGCGTGTCCTGCTGGCCGATGTCGTGAACCTGTGGCGACGCATCGAGGACCAGGCCCCGAGCAGCGAAGAAGTTCGCCTGGCGGCCAAGATCCATCACAACTTGATCCGCCTGTGGGCCGACTGAACCACACGGGAGTCTCATCGCGCGCCCAGCACAACGATCACCGGATCATGGTCGGACGCCCGGTACGGGGCCGCCGGCCCCGTGCAGGCGGGCCGCCCGGCATACCCGAATCCCGGTGCCTCGTCCGCATCGCTGTGCCAGATCGCAGCGGCACGCACCCGCGAGGCGACTCCTGGCGCAAGCAGGATGTAATCGAGCCGACCCGCGCCCCAGCGACCGCTTTCGGTATAGCCAGGCCGCGCCGGCGTGAGCGCGGGCTCGGTGACCCACCCCGCACGGCGCAAATCCGCCATCGCGGCCTCGTGCGGATAGGCATTGAAGTCTCCAAGCAGGAGAACCGCACCGGTCTTCACGCCCGTCGGCCGACCGCGCGCCCAGCGGGCCACGTAACGTGCGGCACGGTCACGGGCCGCCGCGCAGTGTCCGGCGCCATCGTGACCATCGAGTGCCGTCCCGCAGGTGCTGCGCTTTGAGCGCAGGTGCACGACCACGGTGGTGAACACCCGCCCGTCTGCACCGCGGAAGCTCGCGGCCAGCGCTGGGCGGCGAAGGCCTGCCTCCAGCGCCCGGCTCCCCGCCGGCGCGGCCAGCACGGCCACCCGGCCCACCGGCGAGACGCGGCGTGCATCGTAAACGAGCGCCGGGGCGATCAGGTCGGTGCCCAGCTGCGTACGGTGCGGCAGTCGAACGAAACGGTAATCCGCCGACCCGCCGTGTCGATCTAGCGCTCCGGTCAGCGTGGCGAGCGCGCCGCCGCTACCGTACCCGTTGTTTTCGATCTCTTGCAACCCGGCGACGGCGGGGCGCAATACCGAAAGCGCGGAGACAAGCTTCTGCGTCTGGCACCGGAATTGCGACGCAGTATGCGCCCCGCGTTCAGTCGGGAACACCGGCCCCGAGCGAGCGCGGTTGAAAAAATTCTCGACGTTGAAACTGACCAGGCGCAGGCCCGGCGGCAGGTTCAGGTCATCCACGGTGCGCCGCGGGTGGATGCCCGCCGTGTGTTCAAGTGCAGTGACTTCGAGCAGGTCGCGGCCGAAAGCATGCCAGGCGATGCCGGAGACGCCTTGCAGGCGCTGGCCGGCGCGCAGAGGATGGCGGGCATCGAAAGCCTGCCCGCCGAGGCTCAGGCTTTGGGGGTGGGCGCGGTAGCTGCCATCATCGAGCCAGAGCATCCGCGCGGATGCCGCCCGGGCCAGGCTGGCGGCCCCCGGACCGGGCACGGTCAATGCCGTGGGCGCATAGTGCCGGCCGCCGGCGCTGACCCGGACTTCGCCGTAGCGCACGAAGTCATCCAGGTCCCCCACCGTCAATGCCTGCGCCATGCGCACCCGCATGCCGAGATGGGCCTTCCATGCACCCGGCACAAGTGGCAGTTGCAGGTCGACGGCCACCGGCAGGTCATGATGGCCACAGTGCGTGAGCGTTCGCACGTGCGACAGCTCGGGCACACCGTGAAACAGGTGATAGCGCGCATCGAACGCGATCAGCCAGCCACGCTCGACGGGCAACGCATGCCGGCCGCCGTACACGAACACCGCTTCGGGCGTCGACGGGTCGGCATCCCAGCCGACTCGCGGCGTTTCCAGAAAAAACCCCCTCATGCCGGGAAATACGGAGGTGACCACGCCGCGCACCTCGACCCGCTCGTGCGCCCGGGATGAACCCGCCAGCACGTGCAGCGGCGTGATCTCGCCGTTGCAGCCCGCCCGCGCCGTTGCCGTCGCGAACGCCAGCATCAGCCCCGACACCGCCAGGGCGTTCCTTGCGCGGGTGCTCCTAGCCACCGCTGTGTGCGGTTTGCGGTGTGCCCCGCGTCTCCCCCGGTCCGGCGTGCTGGCGTGCGGGGCCCCGGAGCAGGCTTTGCGGCGTTCGCTGCAAGGTTTCGACAAGCACCTGCAGATGCTCGCTGAGCGTACCCAGCCGATCCATCAGGGCCTCGAGCTGCGGCGCTGTGGTCTGGTTGAACTGGGTAGCCAACCCTGCTGCCGCACTCGCCGCGCGGCCGATGCGGCGCACTGGCTGGCGCGCATCGGCTACCAGCTTGCCGGCCTGCTGGAGCACGCCGTGGGCCGATTTCAGCGTGGCTTGGATCCGGTCGATGAGTTGCGGCATGGCACGCACCGCCGGTTGCGCCGCTTTCTCCAGCGCCACCAGCTGCGCGCTTGCGCGGTCGATGTGGGCGAGCGTGTCGTCGATGTGCCCGCGATTTCGTTCGGAAAGCACAGCCTGCACCGACTTGAGCGTGCTCTTGAGGCTGGCCATGATATCGCCGGCGTTCTGCATCAGTCCCGCCAGGGCGCCCGACTTCAGGGTGAGTTGCGCGGGCGCCTGCGTCGTCGTCTCGATCGTGCCCGACCCCTTGCCCAGGTTCAGCTCGACGGCCTTGCTTCCGATCAGGCCCTGGGACGCGATGGTGGCATAACTGCCCCTGGGCAACGGGAAATTATCGTCGACCGCGATTTTAACTTCGATCTGGCGGCGGTTCTTCGGGGCCAGCGTGACCTTGCGCACGGCGCCGACCTGCACGCCGTGGTAGTTCACAGGCGAGCCCGGCCCCAGGCCGGCGACGTTGCCTTCGGCGATCAACACATACGGCACGCGGGTGACGCCGGGCGTCATCATCCACCAGGCGACCCAGCCCGCACCTATGCCCAGTATGGCAATAAACACGATTGCAATCAGTGCGTGGGCCCGTTCTTCCATTTCGCCACCTCCAGCTAAGACCGATCCGTCGGCTTGCGCGCCTCGCCACCCGGCCGGGTCCGGGCCTTGAGCGCCGCCCCGCGCGGGCCGGCCAGCAATTGGCTTATCGTCTCATGCGCGGCCTCGTCGCGCGAGTCGGCCATTGCTTCCAGCGGCCCGTCGAACACGATACGCCCCTCGGCGAGCACGGCGGCCCGGTTGGCGAGCGCCGCTACCGAATCCAGGTCGTGACTCACCATGACAATGGTCAGCCCGAGCTCCTGGTGCAGGTCCTCCAGCAGGCCGTCGAGTTCCTGGGCCGTCACCGGATCGAGGCCGGTGCCGGGTTCGTCGAGAAACAGCAACTCCGCTTCCACGGCCAGGGCTCGCGCCAGCGCTACCCGCTTGACCATGCCGCCGGAGAGTTCGGAGGGACGCTTGTTGACGTCTTCCGCTGCAAGCCCGGTCAGTTGCAGTTTGTACATGACGATGTCGTGCACCAGCGACTCGTCGATCGCCTCGCCCATGGTGCGCAGCTCACGCAGGGGAAAGGCCACGTTGTCGAACACGTTCAGGGCACTGAACAGCGCGCCCTGCTGAAAGAGCATGCCCCAGCGTTTACGCAGCCGGTTGTGCTCGCGCCAGCCCAGGTGATGAACATCCTGCCCGAACACCTCGACCGTTCCGGCATCGGGCTTGCGCAGACCGATCATCTCGTGCAGCAGGGTGGTTTTGCCGCCGCCGCTGGTGCCGATAATCGCAAGCACGTCGCCACGCTCTGCCGTGAGGTCAATGCCCCGGTGGATCCAGGCGCCGCCGAGGCGTGTCTTGAGGCCGCGTACCCGCACGATGGTCTCGGGCTCGCCGCTCACAGCCCCACTCCGCTGAACATGAACCCGAAGGCGACCTCGATAATCATCACCAGCGAAAAGCCGACCACCACCGCACGGGTGGTGTGGCGCGATACGCTCTGGGTGTCGCGCGGCGCCGTCAATCCATAATAGGCGCTGGTGACGGCGATGATGAAACCGAACAGCGCGCCCTTGCCGATGCCGATGTAGAAATCTTCGATCGGCACCGAATCCGGAAACCAGGCGAGCCACATCTGCCAGGTCACGCCGAGCTGCGAGGCCGACAGGTAGATGCCGCCCAGGATGCCCCAGAAATCGGTCCATACCACCAGCAACGGCATGGCCAGCGTCATCGCGAGTATCCTCGGCATCGCCACCCGCAAGGTCGGCGAGACGCCCAGTGCACGCAATGCTTCGAGTTCCTCGGTCAGGCGCATGCCGCCGATGCTCGCCGTCGTGGCACTGCCGAGGCGGCCCACCAGCACCAACCCGGCGATGAAGGGGCCGAGCTCGCGAGTGAAGGCCAGGCCCACCGCCCCTATAACCTGCTGGTTGAGGCCGAACTGCACCAGCTGACCGGAAATTTCGTAGGTCAGCATCAACCCCACCAACAATCCGAGGAAGCCGAGAAGAAGCATCGACTGGGCACCGGCGCGGAATATCCCGGCGGAAAATTCGCGCAGCGGGAACAGGCGGGGGTTTTCCACGCAGTGCCACAAGTCGACAAAGAACTGTCCGCAAAGCAGCAGGCTGCCGCCCAGTTGCTGGCCAAAGGCGATGATGTACCGGCCCATCCCCGGCAGAATGCGCCGCACCCGCGCAAGATGGCCGGGCAGGGGCGGGCGCACCGGAGAATACCGGCGCAATTGCTCGAACTGGTGGGCGTACGCTTCAAGGCCTTTGATATGGGCCGGCAGGCTGTCGTTCCAGCTTCGCCACAGCACCAGGGCACCGGCGCTGTCGAGCCGCCCGAGTGCACTCAAGTCCCAGTGATCGTCCGGTCCCGGGCGCATGTCCTCGAGCCGCTTGAGCACCTCGCTCCGGTTCTCCAGCAGGGGCTGCAGGCACCAATCGCCGCTGAGGCGCAGATGCCGGGCGTTAGACTCCACATCAATCTGAACCTGGGGAGCCCCTTTCATGTCGACCCTCATTCCGCGCCGCCGTGCCTCAGGGGCAGTATAGGACCTATCCCGGAAAACGCCCGATGCAATCGGGATTCCTCGCGGGTTATGCGACAATCGCCCCGAGTCACTGCAGTGCGACCATGCGCCTCGACCCCGCCCGCTCCCCCGCCTCCGCCATGCTCGCCATCGCGACCGCGCTGGTTACTCTGGCCTTCACCCTCGGTCTGTGGAACCACGGCCCGATCCCGTCCATGGAAACGCGGTTCGCCGTGGCGGTTCAGCAGATGCTCGCCCATCACCAGTGGCTGATCCCGGAGAAGAACGGGCTGCCCTATATCGAGTACCCGCCTTTCTATTACTGGATGGCGCTGGTGTTCGCCAAACTCGGCGTACCCGTACTGCCCGCCATCCGCTTGCCCAACCTGATTGCCCTGTGGGTGTGGATAGGCGCCCTGTATGCCCTGGCCCGCCGGGTGCTGCCCACGCTGCCGCGCTGGCTGTTGCCGTTTGCCGTACTGGTGGCTCCGGCCGCCCTCTACAACTTCTTCATCGCCCAGAGCGACGCCTGGTTGTGCGTCGGCGTCACACTCGCCCTGCTCGGTTACCTGCGCCACGCCGAAGGCAACGGTTTCCCCCGGCTGCTCTGGTTCGGCACGGCGCTGGCCGTGTTCGCCAAGGGTCCGCTGGGGCTCGTGCTGGTGGGGCTGGCCGTGGGGCTCGACCTGCTGCTGGCTGCAGTAGCCGCTACTATTCCCTGGCGCGAATTGCCGCGCCGCATCTGGCGACTCGCACCGTTTCGCGGCGTGCTGCTGGCCGTGGCACCCCTCGCCGCCTGGTATATCGCCTGCGGTTTCGTCGCCGGCTGGGATTTCGTGCGCGCCGCGCTCGTGTACGACAACTTCACACGCTTTGTCGCCGGCGCCGGCGGCCACGCCAATCCCTGGTGGATGTACGCCCAGAGTTTCTGGACCGATTACCTGCCCTGGTCGGTGGCGGTGCCTTTCGGCCTGGTCATGGCCGCCCGCCGGCTGCGCGAGCCGGGTCCTCGCCTCGCTCTCGCCTGGGCGGTAACCACGCTCGTATTCTTCTCCCTCTCCGCCTCCAAGCAGAGCAAGTACATCCTGCCCGCGGCGCCCGCCTTCGCGGCCCTGGCACTGATTGCGCTGGGCGTTCTGACACAGCGCCGGCCGGCCTGGCTGACGCGCACGGTCGCCGCCTGGTCGGCTACCATCCTGCTGGTGTTCGTTGTGCTCGTCGGCGCCTGGCTGCCCCAGGTGGGGCCGCGCATCGACGACGATGCGATCTATGCCCGGCTGCGCGGCACGGTCGCTGCCGCCCCCGGACGGGTGACCATGTACCGCTGGCCGCGCTCGCTCATCCTCTGGCAGCTCGGCGCCCCCATGCCCTGGTTTCGCGATGCGCGCGATCTCTACGGGGCCGTTCATTCCGGACGCCTGCGCTCCGGCGACTACGTGCTGGTGTACAGGGACAGCCTGTCCGGCGACGGACCGTATGCGCTGCAGCCCCGACCAGCGGCACCGTACTTTGCCCACGTCAT
>Ga0209919_1000380_pt1 | contig 22544 bp, 17 predicted proteins | sample SalPon2A_C_D2_MG_FD_185721 | JGI IMG/M metagenome (GOLD analysis project Ga0209919, IMG submission 185721) | Soil microbial communities from South San Francisco under conditions of wetland restoration - Salt Pond MetaG R2A_C_D2_MG (SPAdes)... | ecosystem: Environmental > Terrestrial > Soil >... | reverse complement strand
AATCCATTCAGGCATCAACATACCAATTGAATATCTTTTAATAGTGGTAACAGCTGATCCGTTCTTTAATATCCTGGTTTTAGTCAAAATATAAATCTATGGAGGCAGTAATGTCCATATTAAAAGAAAAATTACAAAGCAAAATTGAGGGCTGGCGCCCGAGAACATCCCGTCTTATAAAAGAATACGGCGATGTAAAAATCAGCGATGTAACGATCGGTCAGGCAATTGGTGGGGCAAGAGGTGTTAAATGTCTAACAACAGATATTTCATATCTCGATCCAATGGAAGGTATCAGGTTCAGAGGATATACAATTCCTGAAGTTCTGGAAAAACTCCCGAAGGTTAGTGGTCACGATATGCCTTATGTTGAAGGTTTTTTCTATCTTCTTTTAACAGGTGATATACCTACAGAAAAAGAAGCAATTGAAGTGGCAGAAGAATTTAAGAAAAGACAGCACGTACCTGATTACGTTTTTGATATCATTCGTGCAATGCCAATCGACAGTCATCCAATGGTAATGTTTTCAACCGCAATATTGGCAATGGAAAAAGAATCAGTCTTCGTTGAAAAATATAACGAAGGTATGAGCAAAATGGACTATTGGGATTCTACTTATGAAGATGGTCTCAATCTACTTGCTAAACTTCCAACTATTGCTGCTTTTATTTATAGATTAAAGTATAAAAATGGAGATATCATTAAAGGTAATCCCGAACTTGATATGGGCGGCAACTTTGCTCATATGATGGGAATTGATAAACCTTACGATGACGTAGCAAGATTATACTTTATTTTGCATAGTGATCACGAAAGCGGAAACGTAAGTGCTCATACAGGACACTTGGTAGCTTCTGCTTTATCTGATATGTACTATTCCATTTCAGCAATGATTAATGGACTTGCTGGTCCTCTTCATGGTCTCGCTAATCAGGAAGTTTTAAGATGGATACAGGGAGTTATGGATCAGATGGGCGGAAAAATCCCGACTGAAGAAGAGATGAAAAAATTCGTTTGGGATACATTAAATTCCGGACAGGTAATCCCTGGATTCGGACATGCCGTATTGAGAAAAACAGATCCTCGTTACCAGGCACAGCGCGATTTCTGCCTAAAACACTTACCGGATGATCCAATATTCAAATATGTAGATGTACTTTACAAAGTAACCCCTCCAATCCTTGAAAAACAAGGTAAAGCAAAAAATCCATGGCCAAATGTTGATGCACAATCTGGTGTAATCCAGTGGTATTATGGACTAAAAGAATATGATTTCTATACCGTTCTGTTTGGTATAGGAAGAGCTCTTGGAGTAGTTGCAAATATTGTATGGGATCGTGCTTTAGGTTATCCAATCGAGAGACCAAAATCACTAACCACAGCAATGCTTGAAGATTTCGCAAAAATAACAGAAAAAGAATTACAGGAAAGCAAGTAACTCTTTCCGTAAGTGCTATACTTTAATTCGGGGCTAAATTATTTTAGCCCCTTTTTTTTTCAGTCTGATCTTTTCTATTTTGTTTTACTATTTTATAGAAGTAATTAGTAATGATACTCTAATCATTGGATAATATAATGGATGATTCAAAGCCAGTTGAAGACCTGCAGCCCGAAATTCAGAAATTAAAGGAAAAGTTTTTCGCAGGGAAAGGTGCACTCGAAAAAACTGAACTTACTCCCCTCTTGCATTCATTTGAAGAAAAACTGAATGAAATTTATTCTACAGATTTACTTTCAAAAGATAATTCTTTGAATAAAATCTGGGCTGATATTTTCGGGTCAGTTTTGCCCTCTCAAATGGCTACAGATTTAATGGGTAAAATCGATACAGATATATTCTACAATTTTGGGCAATATCTTCTTGAAAATTTAACAAAATCAACGGGACAAACTGATTATTCCCTAAAAGAATTAACCCACGAATACTTAAATCTATTTCGCCTCACTGAATTTCTTAGAAGAATTTATGAGCAGAAAAAATGGGAAAAATTAATTTATGACCTTATAGTTGGCAGTAACTTCAATTTCCAATCATTGTTTCAACAGAGAGTAAATAACTATAGCAACAAGACTTTATTTTCTCTTCTCCACGGAAAGGTTGAAGCTGAGCATACCTGGAGCAGTATTCACGAAAGGACCAAATTATTTGCAAAATCTTTTTTAAAATTATTTAAAGAGATTAATGCTGAAAAAGAAAGTATCGCCTTCCTGATGGAAAATGAATTATCAATGGCAGTTCTCGATCTAGCCTGTCTCACCAATGGAATTGTAAATATTATGATTCCTGCAAATTCAGTTCCTCAGCATCTGGTTTATATTTTGAACCAAACAGAAACACCCATAATAATTGTATCGGATGAAAAGCAGCTTTATAAGATAAGAATGATTAAAGATGAATTAAAATTCTTAAAGAAAATTATTTTGAGACACGGCAATAGCAGCGAAAGCCTGGTAATTCCATTTGATAAATTTATAAAACTATCAGAATCGGAACCTGATGCCATTCTTGATGACAGACTTGCTGATAATAAAGTAGAAAACCTTGCCAGCATTATGTACACTTCCGGCACAACAGGCGATCCCAAAGGAATTATGTTTTCTCAAACAAATATTGTTTATAAAAGATTCTGTAGAGCTCTTGCTATTCCTGAAATCGGTGACAAAGATAAATTTTTAGCATACCTCCCTCTTTACCACACTTTTGGAAGATGGTTTGAAATGATAGGTACAATTTTCTGGGGAGCAACATATGTTTTCATGGAAAATCCTTCTATAGAAACCATGATTGCAAATATGCAGACTGTTCAACCTTCAATTTTTATTAGTATTCCTAAAAAATGGGTCCAATTGTATGAGTATGTTTCTAATAATGTTGATATAGAAATTGATGAAGAAGAAATTATTCAACAAAAGGTTAATGATTTAACCGGTGGAAAATTAAAATGGGGTTTATCTGCAGCTGGCTATTTATCACCTGATATTTTCCAGTTCTTTCAAAAATACGGCGTTGAATTAATGAGCGGATTCGGAATGACAGAAGCCACCGGCGGCATAACAATGACTCCTCCCCATAAATATATTCCGGATTCCCTAGGTAGAGCTCTTCCAGGGATTGAAATTAAGCTTGCTGAAGATGGTGAGATTTTAATTCGGGGTCAGTATGTAATGATGGGTTATTTTGGTGAAAAAGATGAAGATACTTTTTTACCTGGCCACTGGCTGCCTACCGGTGATATAATGCAAATGGATGAAAATGATTTCATAAAAATCATCGACAGGAAAAAAGAAATTTACAAGAATATTAAGGGCGAAACTATTGCCCCACAAAAGATTGAAAATTACTTCAGAGATTTTGACACTGTTAAACAAATATTCCTTGCCGGAGACCACAGGCCATTTAATACCGTATTGATTTATCCAAATTTTGAAGATGAAACCTCTCTGCTGAAAAATATGAATGAACAGGATATGCACGAATATTTTTCATCTGCAATAGTAACGGTTAATAAGTTTCTCGCTCCCTACGAAAGAATTGTTGACTTCAAAATCATTGATAGGCCTTTTAGTGATAACAAAGGTGAGTTGACTCCGAAAGGTACCTACAAAAGAAGAGTAATTGAAAAAAACTTCGCTCAAGAAATTGAATCGATGTACGTGAAGGATCATACCAGTATAAATGCCGCCGGAACCGAGATTCGGATTCCAAACTGGTTCCTTAGAGAGAAAGGATGTTTGAGTGGTGATATTGTAGCATTGAAAAATGGCATCTCAATTCCTAAACTTCAATTAACTCTAAAAATTGAAAAAACCGGCGAGGAAGAAAATATTTATAGAATCGGTGATTTTAATTATGTAATTACTGCTTCATTTATCGACCTTCAGCAAATTTTTATTACTCCCCTTTACTGGATTGGTAATAAAGGATTATTTGAATTTACCGGAGAGTCTATCTTCCAGTGGTTCAGACAAAATAAAAGAGATAGCAGAATTCTTTTCCATTCCAAAGCTTCCGTAATTGTTGCCGAAGATAAGATTAAAGAAACTGTAAAAGATTTTCTTTCTTCAGGCGAACAATCTCTACAGGGCCTTCATCTTGCTGTTTTATTAATTGAATCAGAAGAACAGGATGATGCATATTTTGGCTTACAGTTTGTAAGGACAATACTGGAAGACGAATCACAGCCGCATTATCATTCAGCATTAAGTTTATTGCAACGCCCGGGTTTAACAGGTTCTCTTGAAATCAGACGAGAGCTATTTAAAACAGGAATAAAAATATTTCACGAAGATAATCTTGCAGAATTCCTTGAATTATATCTAAAATTCAATTTTGATCTTCTAGACAACACAATAATTAATTTGATCGTTGAAATATCGAGAGGAGATCAGAATCTTAATGCTATTGAACTAGTTCTAAAAAACTCTATTGAATTTCATAGCATCTACAATGAAATTGAAAATACACCAATTTCTTCTCTTTTTAATTTACTTGGCCAATATGGAATTCAACATCCAAATAGTTATAAGCGAATTCGCCAGATATTTATGTATTATAAATTATTTAAAGAATGGGAGTCCCTTGTCAACTATGCCGATAAAGTGAGAATTGAAATGCTTCACGGGTTTAGAAAATGGCTTGGTACAAATCCAAGCGTTGCGGTAGACGTTGAAACAGGTGATGAATATCGATGGTCAGACGTGATAACAATGGAAGAAGGCATTGATAAACAGGATAAAGAAAGAATAATAAAAGTAATTACAGAGACTTCATTAATAAGAGAAGCAATATTCCTTTTTTCCGATGCTACACTTGTGGGTTTAAATAATATACTTCCCGGCGGTTTGTGGATAAGCCATTTGGGTACCCAGCACGAAAAGTCTGTTTATAGAATAACAATTCAAACAAGATTCCAGGGTGCATTTGATATCGTAATAAACCTGAATAAAAATCTGCCTTCAGAAAGTGTAAGAGAAGAAATTAATTGGCTCGTACTTGCTGGATCAAATATTGTTGGACAAAAATTAGTTGAAGATTTTGGCGGCTACTGGGAAGATTATGACCTATGGACAGAGGAATTTGTACCCGGAGAAACTGTTGCAAAATTCCTGCAAAGAGAATCACGAAGGAAAGATGAAGCAACCCAAAAAAGGTTATTCTACTTATGGCCTTATTTTGTTTGGAGTTCTGCAACATCATACATGAATTTCTGGAAACTTACTAATTATAAACTTGAACTTGCAGATCCTCTTCCTACGAACATAATTATTCCAACACACGATTATCAAACAGGTACCAGACTGGTTTCAATTTCAGAAAGAGTAAAATCAAATTCGCCCCAGACGTTCTTCTATAATTTTCACAAGTATTTCATTAAGGCTACTGAAGACAACTACCCCTTCCTGATAAAACTTTCTATCTGGAATTATGTTTTTTCGGGTGTAATTGATTCAGAAGAAGAAGGACCGGGACTTGAACTATTAAGAAAATTTAAGTCAGAACTTGAAACATCTTCTATTTTTGAAAATGACGAGACAAACATTTTAATAGAAAAGATCAATTCATTTATTGAGAATGTTAAGACTAATGGATTTATTCCAAAGAGATTATTCTTTGCAATTAAGAGATTCCACAGGTGGTTTGAATTAAATAAAGATGCCGCTCTAAAGGCCCAGGCAGAAATGATCTTCGAATTGTACGAAACATACCAAATGTTCGAATTTGAAGAAAACTATCCTGAGACTCGTTCAAGATTTTTCCTCGAAACAATCTTTGCTAATTCTTCAGACAAGATTAAAAATGCGTTGCGAGAAATAATAAACCGGCAGCACGAGCACAGCATAACAAAAGAAGAAACACTTTCATTATTATCCGGAATACAAACTGAATTCAAACTGGACGAAAGAGAACATTTCTTCCTTACAAGATTGAGTTATCCGCATCTGAAACCGACAGATACAGCTACGCTAATGAAAATCAAAAGTGAAGGAACAACCACAGCTAATCTTGTTGTACAGGTTGAAGATAACGACGGGAAAACTATCTTATTGCGTAATCCGGTTTCACCAAAAGAAATTGCCAGGCTTCATCAACTTTATCTTGAAACAAATCTTCTTGTACACTTCAGACCGGAACATCAGTTTCTTGTTGCACTTTCTGATCGTGGATATATTATTGGAGGTTTATTTTACATCCGGACTGATGAACACACAGCCCATATGGAAAAAATTGTAGTTTCCAACCGCTACAGGCGAAAAGGAATAAGTGAAGCGTTAATGAATGAATTATTCAGTCGGCTTAGGGACGATCATATCAAACACGTAACTACTGGATTTTTCCGTCCTGAATATTTTTACAGATTCGGATTTAAAATTGAACGTAAATATTCGGGACTGGTTAAAGATTTATCAGATTCTAAGTAAATCTTAACAAGTATTTACCATTCATAAAAATAAATTTATAATAATTAAAAAATTATTGTAAATTCAGAACTTTCAAACCGTCATTTTTCAATATTTAACGGAGAAGTCATTGAGACACTTTACTAAGAATTCTGTAATAGCAATTTTACTCGCATTTTTCTTGATCCCCTCAGCATCTTCATACTCGCAATCTAAAGCAAATGATGAGACACAAGCCAATATTAAAATTGCAGACCAGTTCGTAAGAACTGCCCTTACTGATAGAAAAGGCTATCATTTATTAAAGGAACTCACAGATATGGGACCGCGATTAAGCGGTTCAGAAAATTCAGTAAGGGCTATAATGTGGGCAAAGAAGAAAATGGAAGAAGCAGGTTTTGATAAAGTATGGCTTCAACCGGTTATGATTCCACACTGGGTACGCGGAGATGTCGAAAAAGCTGAAATTTCAAGATCGAAGTTATACCCGAACAGAAAATTAAATATTGCAACTTTAGGCGGCAGTGTTGGAACTCCACAAAAAGGAATTACTGCAGAAGTACTGGAGGTTAAAAATTTTGATGAACTGAAAGCACTTGGTGCAAAAGCGAAAGGGAAAATAATTTTTATGAGCCGCCCGCTTGATCCGGGTTTGTACCAGACTTTCAGAGGATATGGCGGTGCTGTGGATCAAAGAGTTTTCGGTGCTGTTGCCGCAGCAAAACTTGGCGCGGTGGGTGTGATGATCAGATCAATAACCACAAAATATGATAATGTACCGCACACAGGTGTAATGTTTTATAACGATACGATTCCTAAAATTCCGGCTGTTGCCCTGGGTTACCAGGATGCTGATTTTTTAAGCAATGCTTTAAAAAAAGATTCAACACTTAAGGTTAATATTAAATTAAATTCTAAAACTCTGCCGGATGCCAAATCTTATAATTTAATCGGACAAATAACGGGATCTGAGTTTCCAAATGATGTAATTGTTGTGGGTGGACATTCAGACAGCTGGGATAAAGGTGTTGGAGCAAATGATGATGGTGCCGGAATTATGCAATCGATGGAGGTACTTGATTTATTTAAAAGATTGGAAATAAAACCGAGAAGAACCATTCGTTGTGTATTTTTTATGAATGAAGAAAACGGAGGCAGAGGTGGAGATAAATACGGCAAATACGCAAAAGAATCGTCTGAAAAACATATTGCCGCAATAGAAGCTGATGCGGGTAGCGGTACCCCAAAAGGATTTTCTTTTGATTCAGATTCGCTGGTTATTGATAAGGTTCAAAGCTGGCTGCCGGTATTAAACAGAACCGGAATAGATTGGGTAAAAAAAGGCGGAAGCGGCGCAGATGTTGGCGAGATTAAGAATGCTGTTGCCCGAATCGGATATGTCCCTGATGGACAAAGGTACTTTGATTATCATCATTCAGATAATGACCAGTTTTCTATTATTCATCCAAGAGAATTTGAACTTGGCTCAGCTTCAATTGCAACACTTGTTTACATGATAGATAAATACGGATTATAATAATTTTTACTCCAGGGCATAATATAATGCCCCGGAATTTATTTCTGCAAAATCATGTCTGCAGCCATCTTTCCACTTTTTACGGCACTTTCAATTGTAGAAGGCAGGCCCGTTTCAATCCAATCTCCTGCTAAAAAGAAATTTTTAATGCTTGTTTCAGATGATGGCCTTTTACCGAGCAACTTATTTGAAGGAATGTACGTTGCTCTTTTATCTTTGAGCACTTTATAATTTGTAATATCCTCACATTTTATCCCGAAATATTTATCCAATTCTTCACAGCAGATATTAAATATTTCTTCGCCGGATAACTCCATAAATTTATCCGCGTCACTTATAACAATTGTCAGATGACTACCATGGTTAAAAAGCCAGTGAACAGGTGATCCAATCAACCCATAAAAAGTTTTTTCTATGTCATTATTTTTTATCCAAAGGTGTACAGTTAAGATAGAAGAATATTCTAAAGCTGGATTATCAAAAATATTACCGGCAGGAATAATTTTATTCAAAGAGTAAAGTGGTAAAGATGAAATCACAAAATCAAAATCACTTATTTCTCTTTGCCCTGTTTTAATTTTAATAATTTTATTTTCTTTAAATATTATTTCTTCTGCCCTTTCAGACAAATGGATTATGCCATTTCTGGCTTCAATATATTTTTGTGAATTTATACAATAAGTTTCAGTTAAGCCGGATTTCGGTAAAATTATGCCAGCGGATTTATTTCCGTGCAGAAAAACTTTTTTAATTACATCTAAAAATGCTTTTGCAGATGCTTTTTCCGGACTTGTATTCAACGCACTTATGGATAAAAAGTCCCAGAATGCTTTTCTTATATTCTCATTTTGTTTTTCACTTTCAAGCCATTGTAGTACTGTTTGCTTTTCAAGGATTTTGTCGGAAACAAATGGAAGTTTAAGAAAAAATTTCAGCATTAAAATTCTATCTGAAATGGAAATTGCTTTGTAGTTTAACAATGCTGAAAGTAAGCTAAAAGGATATGGTAATTTTGAAGCGCGAAGCTGAAAAAGTTTACTGTTCTCTTTTATGAAATAAATCGAAAGATTTTCCTGGAATTCCAATTTATCAAGAGAATTTATTATTTCAAGAAAAGCCAGGGTTTCCTTGTAGCATCCCATTAATATATGCTGGCCATTATCAACCTCAGTTCCTGTTTCCGCATCTTTGAATGAATATGCTCTTCCACCGAGTTTTGGGGATGCTTCAATCAATTCAACTTTGTAACCAGCTTTGGAGAGATAAACTGCTGAGGTGAGACCGGCAAATCCGCCGCCTAAGACCAGGCATTTCTTCATTAGTAGACTAAATTATATTTTGCCCATACACCGACAGAGATACCGACTTTTTCAAATTTTGAAACCTTAATGTTTTTGTTGAAAACGTCGTAATCAGAATCGATGATTTTTGTAAGCATCCGTTCGTAAATATGCTGCATTGCGCGGGCTGCAAACATCGCTCCTTTATCATCCAGATTAAGATTTGTATTTGCTTTATCAAAATATTCTTTTGCCCGGTGTGCTTCATATTCCATCATTCTTTTGAAATTTGCGTTATAAGTAAAACCGAGCAATTCCTTTTCTGTATAACCAAATTTTTCGAGATCCTCCTGCGGAAGATAAATCCTTCCCTTTTCTGCATCTTTTTTAATATCTCGCAGAATATTTGTTAATTGAAGAGCTATACCAAGATTAACAGCAAAATCCTTTGTTGAGGTATGCTTGTATCCAAAAATTTCTATGCACATTAATCCAACTGTAGAAGCTACCCGGTAGCAATACAACTGCAAATCTTCAAACTTGAGATACCGGCTGTTCTGAAGATCCATTTCCATTCCTCTTATCAATTCGAAAAACGGATCAACGGGAATATCAAAATGTGAAATTGTACCTGCCAATTTATTTAATAATGCATAATGAGATTTACCCCTGAATGCTCTTTCAAGTTCAATTCTCCAGCGGCGCAGTTTTTCAGATTTTTTTTCGGCTGGCTCATTTCCTTCATCTATAATATCATCAGTCTGGCGGCAAAATGCATATACAGTATTCATCGCATCACGCTTATCTGTGGGTAACAGATTAAAAGCATAATAAAAACTGCTTTTACTGTTCTTAGCTATTTCCTGTGCTGTTTCAATCATATTAAAAATGATTTAATTATTAGCCATGTAAAATCTGATTTTGTTAGAACCGGCCTTTGTTGAATTACATCAAAATTATTTTCTTCAATTTTTCTAAGTATTTTTTCACCACCGAGTATAGTCCATTTTATTTCCATTTTTAATCGACCATCCAGATAGCGAAGTAGATTTTTCCCATTCTCAAATAACTTTTTTGTCCTGTTGGTGCTGAACTTTACCAGCTTCCTTAAATTACTGTTATTTTCTTTAAGTAGAAACATTTTTTCCACGACATTGAATTTTTCCATTTCATCCAATGGGTAGTAAATTCGCCCTTTTTTGAAGTCAATTGCAGTATCCTGGTAAAAATTTGTTAATTGTAATGAAGTGCAAATATCATCAGAACATCTAAATGCTTCTTCGTTTCTGATATCGTGTAATTCGAGAATTAATCTGCCCACAGGATTTGCCGAATTTCGGCAATAACCTTCCACTTCAGAAAATGCAGCATATCGTTTTTTTACTACATCTTGCTTAAATGCCTTTAATAAATTATAAAAATGAGCAGGATTCAGATTTCTCGTTTTGATTGATTTGGCCAAAGCCATATCAAATTCGCTTTCAAATTTGTCATTTAGCAGGTTATTAAGTCGATTTTCAAATTTTTCAAGATTTTCCAGTCTCTCATTTTCAGAATAATTTCCTTCATCTGCAAGATCATCGGCTGTGCGGGCAAACCAGTAAATTATTGCCACATCTCTCCGAATCTCTTTTCTAATCAAAAATGACACAACCGGGAAATTTTCGTAGTGTTCTCTGGCAAAAATAAGGGCTTTTTTATATGCGTTTTCAGAATTCATATTTTGTATAATCTGCGTTGTTATAACACCTTAAAATAGTTATTTTTGTCGCAATAAATAATAAGAATTAAGCCACTTATACTATACTAGAAGATTTTATGATTTTAAGAGTGATTTATAATAAGGTGTCACATTTGACCGGGCATATTAGCTTTTTCTACTAAAGCCTCTTCCCTACAATACAAATCCGTTAGTTTTTATTCCAATAGATTACAAAGAATTTTTATGAGTAATATTAAAGAAATTAATAAAAGAAGAACATTTGCAATTATTTCACACCCTGATGCAGGTAAGACTACGCTTACAGAAAAATTTCTGCTTTACGGTGGGGCAGTTCAACTTGCTGGCTCAGTAACAGCCCGGAAAAGCCAGAGAAAATCCACGTCCGACTGGATGGAACTGGAACGCAAGAGAGGAATTTCAATTAGTTCCACAGTTTTGCAGTTTGATTATAAAGGATTCAAAATTAACCTGCTGGATACACCGGGGCACGAAGATTTTTCTGAAGATACTTACAGGGTCCTAACCGCGGTTGATGCTGTTGTGATGGTTATAGATGCAGCAAAAGGTATTGAGGCACAAACAAGAAAGCTATTCGAAGTTTGTCGTAAGAGACATATACCGATTTTTACTTTTATGAATAAACTTGACAGGCCTACGAGAGATCCACTGGAACTGATCGATGAACTTGAAAGTATTTTGGGAATCGGTGCCTACCCGATGAACTGGCCACTTGGTTCGGGAATTTATTTTAAAGGAGTTTTTGACAGAAGAAATAAACGGATTCACCTGTTTGAAAAAACCACAGGTAATGCATTCAAAGCCCCTGTATCTATTCACGATATTACAGATCCATTTGTAAAAGATAAATTAAGCGAACAAAATTTTGAAAAAATTTCAGAAGAACTTGAAATGCTGGAACACGCGGGTGAAGAGTTCCAACCCGATTTAATTCTTGAAGGAAAACAAACGCCTGTATTTTTCGGAAGTGCAGCTAATAACTTTGGTGTTCAGCTTTTGCTGGATGGATTCCTGAATTATGCAACTCCCCCGATGCCGAGACAAAGTCAGAGTGGAACCGTAAATCCCGATGACAAAACATTCTCCGGGTTCATTTTTAAGATTCAGGCAAATATGGATCCCAAACACAGAGACAGAATAGCGTTTATGCGGATCTGCTCTGGAAAATTTACACGAGATATGCAGGCATTCCACTCAACGAGTGGTAAAAAAATCAGGCTCTCGAATTCACAAAAATTATTTGGCCAGGACAGAGAAACCGTAGACGAGGCATTCGCCGGAGACATAATTGGTTTTGTAGGAAATTCAAATTTTGGAATCGGCGATACTATTAGTGAAGATCAGAAAATTGTTTTCAAAGAAATTCCCAAATTCGCACCAGAACATTTTGTACTTCTCCATAACCCGAATCCTTCCAATTATAAAAAATTCAGGGACGGACTTGACCAGCTTTTGCAGGAAGGTGTTATACAGGCATATTTTTTAAAGAATTCGGCACAAAAAACTCCTTTGCTTGGCGCAGTTGGCCCGCTCCAGTTTGAAGTAGTACAGTACCGATTGCAGGATGAATACGGTGCTGAGTCAAAAATGGAGCAGACAAGCTGGAAAGTTTTGCGATGGGTCTCACCGGAAAATACAGAGGAAGAGATTTCAAATGTAGTTCTACCAGCAGGTGCTGCTTTTGCTTACGATTCTGAAGAAAGACTTGTTCTTCTGTTAACAAGTGATTGGTCTTTAAATTATTTTATAGAAAAGCATCCTAAGATTGGGTTATCTGATATTCCATTCAGTACAGAATTAATTACTAAATAATTTTTAATTCTCATTAATCATTGTGTAGAATCTTTAACCAATATTTCTAATTCATTGAGTAAACTTGCCTTTTAAAATAATTATTCCTTTAATTATGTGTACTTATTTGGGGATTTGGGGGGAGTGAATGTTTACTTACTGAATGAACGTTTCTTCGTAGCATTCATCTTAATAAATAATAATTACTATTATTTATAGCAGAATACCAAACTATCCTTCCAGTTCCCTGTTCATAAATTCAATTATGGGGGTAATATGAATTTAAGAAACACACCTATATATCTAATAATCTTATTCCTTTTAAGCTCAACAATTTCATTCTCGCAAATTAAAGTCAGTGATGACGCTCTCGGTACAAAGAAGTATGATGATTTTCAGAAACCTGAGTTATGCGGCACGTCATGCCACACTGACTTTTACCAGCAGTGGAAACAAGCCATGATGTCTCAGGCATACACACATCAGTGGGATGAAATAGAATATTTTAAATTAGCAGTTCCGCACGCTGAAAAAGACCCTGTTGTTGCGGGAGTAAAAGCAGGCTGTAATGGATGTCACACGCCAATTGCATTTTTAGCCGGCGACGTACCGCCACCGACACCGGATAAAATGTCCAGGGCAAATGAATCAGTTTCCTGCGATGTATGCCATACTATTTCAGGATTCCAGGGTGAAGTTCCTCATAACTTCAATTATGTATCACAGCCCGGTAAAACAAAATACGGACCAAGGGGAACTGGAAATTCACCCGAGCACAATATTATCAAATCAGATTTTCTTCAAACCGCTGATTTTTGCGGCACCTGTCACAATGAAAAAGACCCCTATGGTATCTGGGTTAAATCCACTCATCTTGAATGGAAAGAGGGACCTTATTCAAAACAGGGTGTTCAGTGTCAGGATTGTCATATGACCCATGCCGAAGGCTACAGCGCATCAATGGGGAAAAAATACCCGGATGTTTGGCAGCATTTATTTCACGGCGCACATGACCCGGGAAAAGTAAGGGGTACAATTGAGTTAAGAATTCATCCGGACATAAATGAAGTAGTCCCGGGTGATCTTGTTAAGTTTACCGTAGCATTATTTAACCAAAAAACGGGACATAAATTCCCGACCGGTTCAGTTGAAGACCGAATAGTCTGGATGCACGTTGAAGCTGTAGACGCAAATGGAAAAGTTTATCACATACCTGTAGATAAGAAAGGTTTTGATGGTGAAGAATATACTATTGGTGCAGACGTTTTAGCATATCAGGATATGGGGATAGCATTAAACGATCCAAACTTTAAAGGCGTTCAGCGTGATGGAATTCCTGTTGGTGACAGGATTTTCAGAATGGCATATTTTGATCCACAGGGCAGGATGACTATTCAGCAGTGGAATACAAAATCACTCGGCGTTGATTACAGGTTAGGACCACGCGAAACAAAACTTGAGACCTGCACTTTCACTTTACCATACGATATTGCACCGGGTAAGTTGAAAATTACAGCAGTGTTAAATTATCAGAAACTTGTGCCATCCGTGGGCGAATTTCTGGGTGTACCGGCTGAGGAGTATAAAGTTATCAAAGTAAATGATCATTCAACTTTTGTAACAGTACTTCCGTAACTAAATATTTTTGATTTTATATGTTACGCTTTTATCATACGGGGGATTTGATATGAAAAATACAGTTTTCTCATTTATAATATTATTAGTTTTTACTTTATTTACTTCTGAAGCATTTTCAATTCCTGCATTCGCAAGAAAATACAATATGACATGCAAAACCTGCCATTCCCCTTTCCCGAAACTTAAGCCTTACGGGGAAGATTTTGCAGCAAACGGTTTTGCCTTAAAAGATAAAGACGCTCCAAGATATTTTGTCCCGACGGGCGATGACAGATTAAATCTAATCCGTGATGTACCTCTCGCATTCAGGCTTGAAGCCTATACAACCTACAACCAGGATGATACAAAGAGACTGGATTTCACGGGCCCGATTGTATTTAAATTATTGTCAGGAGGAGCGATAACAAAGGATGTATCATATTATGTTTATTACATTCTTGAAAAAGGTGAGCCCGGCAAAATTGAAGATGCCTTCCTTTACTTTAATAATTTATTCGGAAGCGAATTGGATTTCTCGATTGGGCAATTCCAGGTTTCGGATCCGCTCTTTAAAAGAGAGTTAAGGCTAACACAGGAAGATTATATGATATATAAGGCTCGCCCGGGATTTTCCAGCGTTGATTTAACATATGACAGAGGTGTTTTATTTGCGTATGGAACACCGAGCGGAACCGATTTGGTACTTGAAGTAATTAATGGAAGCGGAATCGGTGAAACTTTCCTGGGAGGAACTTTCGACAAAGATAAGTATAAAAATTTCTTCGGAAGAATTTCACAGGATATTGTTGAACAATTCAGGATAGGCACTTTCGGCTATTATGGTAAAGAAATGGTTGAAAATCCTGTAAGCAAATTTACGACCACAAACGAGCTTTGGATGATAGGAGGAGATGCGACAATTTCTCTTGAACCAATCGAAGTGAATCTTCAATATGTTACAAGAACAGATAACAATCCTTTCGCTCTTGTAACCGCAGCGGACATAAAAACCCGTGGAGGATTTGCTGAATTAATATTAAGACCGGATGGCGATAACAGCGACTGGTACGGCGTTGCGACATATAATTATATTGATTCGGATGATAACTCGCAGGATCTCAAATCAGGAGCTTTGCATCTTGGCTATCTATTGAGAAGAAATATTAGAATTGTTGGCGAACTAAATTATAACTTTGATATAAAATTCGCCCGTGTAGGACTCGGAATAATAACAGCTTTTTAGAAAATGTCCGACGATGGCATCCTTGAAAAAGGATGTCATCGTTTTAATTTTGTTTAAATTCATTGTACAGTCATTACAAAATCTTTCGTATTATAACCATTATCTTTAAGTATCTGGAATGCCTCGCCTAATTTTTCTTCGGACAGTATTGGCGTACGGCTCAAAATCCATCCGTATTTCCTATCAGGGTGCCCAATAACCGCGTAATCATAATCCTTATCCAAACCAATTATCCAGTAATCTCCCCAAAAGAGGTGAATGCCAAATATACTGACAAAACTTACTTCCAGTTTTGAATTGGTCTTTTCATCAACTACCCGTGCCAACCCTTCTGCTTCATTGACAGAACCATCATCTTCTATACATTTGTTCAGTACATTAATCTTCCCATCATTCCTTAGTGTATAAGTCGCAGTTACATTTGAAACACAGCTTTTCTGAAACCTGTTTGGTATTCTTGCTATTTCGTACCACTTGCCGGCGTATTTATTTAGATCTACCCGGTGGACTGTTTTTACAAGATGAGCGCCTGAGTTTTGTGCTGAAGCTTTTACCATTAAACCTGTTAATAGAATAATTACAGAAGAGTAAATTATTGTCTTTTTCATACCCGCCCTTTTTAAGATAATCTGATTCTAATTAGGAATATATGCTTTACAAAGCAGTATTACATCCTCCCAACACAATTTTATTGATATAATTTTTGTCTTTTTTAATATTCATCCACGTGTTACAATTGTTCATTTTATAGTACAAAACGTAATAAATAGTGAGTTTTTCCTCCAAATTGTAACCGTTTTTCCGGCACTTAAATTGTCTAAGAATACTACCAATAAACAAATATGGATGAAAAATGAAAAAGTTGATTATCATATTCTTATTGATATTACCAGCATTTATATCAGCCCAGGGTAAATTTGGAAGTATCAAGGTAGGTATTTTTAGTCCCGTTGCAACTAATACAGGATTCATATTAGGATATGAAGGAGGAAAAAATATTGATGAAGTTCTTTCCATTGGATTCAGTATTGATTGGTTCAATAAAAATTATATAGATCAGCACCTGGTTAATGAGTTCAATGATTTCTATGGTCCAAACAGTTCGTTAAACGAACTTAGAGCTAAAACAAACCTGCATGCAATTCCAATAATGGCAACGGTTACCGCAAGCTGGCCGGTAGCTGATAGAATGCGTGTTTTTGCAACCGGTGGACTCGGACTGGAAGCTTTGTTGATCTGGTACAGAAATTATGATAATCCGGATAACAATGAATTTAAGGCCGCATTTGATTTTGCATGGAGACTCGGCTCCGGCATAAATTACGAAATTGGCAGCCGGTCCGATGGATTTATGGAGCTTGCTTATCATTATTCGCAGCCAAGCTGGCAATACGAGGTTAAAGATGGTGTAACAGGTAAATCAAAAGTATTTGAAAGAAAATTTGATATGAGCGGCTTGATGATGAGAGTTGGTTTCAGATTTTTCTTTTAACTCACTTTCGTTTCTCCTCCCCTTTTACAAAGGGGAGGACTAAGGAGGGGTTCTCGCCCCGGATTTTCTCTACAAAGTAAATTTTTCTAACAAGCATTTTAAGTAGGGAATGTGTTGCGCATTATATTTGCATATCGCTGGCTGAAGTCAAATGTTTCGGAAATATATTTAAGGTGAACGGTGTAAGTTCTTTCACTTGTTTTAACAATCTTATCAATATATTCTATATTAATAATTGTGGATCTGTGTATCTGCAAAAATGATTTTACGGGCAAAACTGAGACCCAGTTTTTTAAGGATTTCCTTACCACAATTTTGCAATTTTCAAATGTGGTCAGCGTACTATATTCCTTCATAGCTGTGATACACACAATATCAGCAAATTTAACCAGTTTAAGTTTATTGCCTATTTTAACGAGTATATGATCATCTCTTTTAATCTTACCGTTTTCTACTTCAAATGAATTTATTCGGTTTGAAATGCTTGCCTTAAGCCTGTCAAGTTTGTCAAGTCTTTTATTTATACAATTTAAAAGAGATTCTTCCACCAACTCTACGGGCAAATAATCATCAGCACCCATTTCCATTACTTTCCGATGTTGTTTGAATGAATGATTTACAGAAACAACAATAAGTGGAATTACAGATGTTCTTTCCTCCTTTGTAATCTTCGAAATTACATCAATGATATTTTCATCATTTTTTATGAAAAGTAAAATAAGATCGGGTAAATAACGGAGTGAAATCTCAAGACCGTCTTTCAGCCTATGCGAATAAAATATTTCAAACTCATCCTTCAACAGGATATCATCTATCTCTTTTATTTCATCATCATTATTCTGAATGACCAAAATCTTTTTCAATAATCTACTTTTTTACGTTATTGAATAATCCTGTCAAATAGTCAATACAAAATTAGCCAATTCTTAATAAAAATCTCATAAAACGCTTAAGACAAATATGTCGCGCTTGTTGCAAAAACCTGTTAACCGAATGATATAATAACAAAATTTGAATGTGTAATTTTTCTTATTCTAAAATTAAGTTCGGGGGAGCGAATGAAGATAAGACAAATCCTACCTTTATTGCTAATAACCTTTATGGTTGCGTCCCTTTTTAGTACCGTTTCGGCACAGAAATTATCCATTAATGCAGGAGGCGATTTAGTCAGTCGCTACATCTGGCGTGGAATGGATATTAATAACCAGTCAAATATTCAGCCTTACATTTCTTTAAGTTATTCAGGATTACAATTCGGATTTTGGGGATCATATGGTTTAAATCTTCTCAATTCCACCGATGAGAATTATTCCCTGAGCTCTGAAATTGATACATGGCTTAGCTACTCAATACCATTAAATAATTCTGCGAGCATTACAGCTTTAGTAACCGATTATTATTTCCCCAGCGCGGGTATAGGGATTGGTAATTTTAATAATTACGACAATGTAAATGGTCCAGGTGCGCACACACTTGAAGCAGGATTAATTATTGATGGTGGAGAGTCTGTTCCGTTAAGTTTAAGCGGCTATGTTAACATTTATAATGACAAGGGTAACAATGCCTACTTCCAGCTCGATTATGCTACGACATTAAATGAATTCGATGTAGGTTTATTTGCAGGGGCTGCCACAGGAAGTAAAGACAATCCGCGTTATTATGGAACAGATAAGTTCAATTTTATAAACATTGGATTAAAAGTTGCAAAATCGGTTAAGATAACTGATAGTTTTTCACTACCTGTTTTTTGCAGTTACATTCTTAATCCCAAAAGTGAATTAGCATTTTTCGTTCTTGGAATCTCAATATAAAAAATTAATTATTGGAGGTATATAATGTTTGATACCGGCAGTACCGGCTTTATGCTAATAGCAACCAGCCTTGTCATGTTAATGACACCGGGTTTGGCATTCTTTTACGGCGGCCTTGTTGGAAGAAAAAATGTACTTGGTATAATGATTCAAAGTTTTGTTTCGCTTGGCTGGACAACTATCCTTTGGTTCGCTTTCGGATACTCTCTCTGTTTCAGCGGTGGCCAGGGAGCAATAATTGGAAACCTGAATATGGCCTTTTTATCGGGAACAACTTTAAACTCGGTATTTTTTGGCAATAACGAAATTCCACTTTATGTATTTATTGCTTATCAAATGATGTTCGCAATAATTACACCTGCCTTAATTACAGGCGCATTTGCAAACAGGGTTCGTTTCCCTGCATATTTAATATTTTTAACATTATGGTTAATATGTGTTTACTTCCCTCTCGTACATATGGTTTGGGGAGACGGATTATTAGCTGAGTGGGGTGTGCTCGATTTTGCAGGCGGTATTGTAGTTCACGCAAGTGCAGGAATGGCAGCACTCGCCTCAGTACTTTACGTTGGTAAACGAAATATAAAGGAAAGAGGCCCGCACAGTATTCCGCTGGTAGCTTTGGGAACAGGTCTTCTCTGGTTTGGCTGGTACGGTTTTAATGCTGGAAGCGAACTAAAAGTTGATACTATTACTGTAACCGCATTTTTAAATACAGATGTTGCTGCTTCTTTTGCTGCAATTACGTGGCTGCTTTTAGCCTGGGTACTGGAAAAGAAACCAAAACTCGTCGGATTATTGACAGGCTCTGTTGCAGGTTTGGCTACAATAACACCTGCGGCCGGATTCATTACTGTTGGTAATGCCGCAATAATTGGAGTAGCTTCAGGAATTATATGCTACTTTGCAGTTAGCCTAAAAAATAAACTGGAATGGGATGACGCTCTCGATGTTTGGGGAGTTCACGGTGTTGGCGGAATTCTTGGAATTATTATGCTTGGACTTTTCGCATCCAGCGCTGTTAACCCGATGGTTACAGTTGAAGGATTGTTTATTGGCGGTTCGTGGGAGTTTTTAATGAAGCAGGCAATTTCAGTTATCGCGGTTGGAGCTTATTGCTTTATCTTTACTTATTTCGTACTAAAGCTAATAAATTATATTACACCTGTTAAAGTAACAAGACAGGAAGAAGAAGCTGGAATGGATGCTTCACTTCATGGTGAAATCGCATATGAAGATTAAATAATTCAACAATGCTCGAACAATTAACAAAAAAGCCGCCTCAGAAATATTTTGAAGCGGCTTTTTACTTAAATATAAACTTCTTAAATCAATATTCATTTCTTTCAGCAAAAATCAGTCGGGTTATTTTTCCAACACAACTATGTGAGACGTGAAAGGCTCATTCTTTATTTCTTTAATTACCTTAAACCCACCTCTGTTCGCAATACCAGGAATGCCGCCACCAGCAAGATAAGATTTAAAATTCCTGTAATGTTCTCTTCCTGCTGCAAATTCAACTACCTCATTTAATCCGCTCCAAAAACCGCCCGGTCTCGGAAAAATATAATCACCAATGATGATTTTATCAGCAACCTGTGCAATTTCATTCAATAGGTTTTCCCTATCCTCTTCATTTACTTCGTGAATTACATAAGTCATAACAGCAATATCAAAATGCTCTTTTCCTTCGGAAATAATTTTTCTGATACTTTTATGTTGAAATGAAATTTTAGAACTTGGGTTTTCAGATAGTGTCAAATTTGCTCTGCTAATGTTACTTTTCGAAAGATCAATTCCCAGGATTGAATTACAATAATCTTTGATAAAAAAAGAAAAGCGTCCCGTTCCACAGCCTAAATCCAAAATATTAGATTCTGCATTAACCAGATTTTTAATTTTTCCAAATAGCCTGTCCTGATTTGGAGCGATAAATTTATCGTAAAACCATCCATCGTACCAATGGTCTTTGTTGAGCTCGGCCATAATAAATCCCTGAAAGTAGTTTATTTATTTCTATAAATTACCTATAAATATGAACAAATATAAAAATATAAATATTCAACCAACGTTTGGCTTTTTCACAATTCAATTTGTTCAATGAAGCAATTATAATTCAGCTAACAATGTTTTTTATTATATTTTAAACCAGAATAAATGGGAAATATATTGCCGTGAGAAAACATCGAGGAATTATTATGAAGACTGCTGAGAGAATTAAAGAATTACAGCCTTTAAATATGGATTTATACGACGGCTCTTTTGTATCTGGGAAACAACAAAATTATATAAAATTGCAATATTATTTTGATAAAATTACAAGCAAACTTATAGCAAAAATATATTTTACAAAAGATGCACAGGGTGCGCCTCTAAGAGTCCATGGCGGTGCTATTTCCGCTGTTCTTGATGAAACAATGGGAATAATTACTTTTCTAAATTTCAATCCTGCGGTAACTGCTAATTTATCAATTAATTTTATAAAGCCTCTTAAAGTTGAACAAGATGTTTTTGTAGAAACCTGGATTGAAGAAAATGATGACAAGAAATATCTGATAAAAGGTAAAATGGTCACAGAAAATGAAACACTTATAGCCGATGCCAGTGGTGTATTCATTAAAATGCCAATGGATAAAGTTGCTGAATACCAGGATTACTACCGAAAATTCAAAGCTGACTTGGGAAAGTAAAAAACATTTAGCAATCTGCCTTTAGAGTTCAGTGGTTAAATTATTTTAGTGTTTAGAATTTAGAGTTTATTATTTAGGATTTTAATTTTATGTCCGTTCCAATTGCAGTTCAAAAATCAGGATTGATTAGAAAACTTGCAAAGCTGATTTTTAAAATGATTGGCTGGCAATCTTATATTATCACTCCCACAACTTCAAGTTATGTATTTATCGGTGCTCCGCACACAACAAATTGGGATTTCGGAATTCTTATGCTGTTTGCTACAGCCAATAAAGTTCCAGTTCACTGGATGGGAAAAGATACACTTTTTAAGGGACCACTTGGATTTATAATCAGGGCGCTGGGGGGAATTCCGGTAAAAAGAAGTGCTCGATCAAACTTTGTGGATCAGGTGGTAAAAATGTTCGCGAAGGAAGATGAGTTGATAATTGCGATGGCTCCCGAAGGTACACGCGGAAAAACAACACGCTGGAGAACGGGATTTTATTACATCGCACTCAAAGCAAAAGTACCGATTGTTATGGCATACCTTGATTATAAAAAGAAAATCTGCGGATTGGGCCCTGCTATAATACCTACCGGAGATATAAATGCTGATTTTGAAAAAATAAAAGATTTCTACAAAGATTTCACAGGGAAGCATCCCGAGAAGCAGGGTGAGATAAAATTTACTGAAGATTGATTATTTATTTTGAATTAATGATTTAAAATCAAAAAAGCTTCTGAATAACAGAAGCTTTTTTTGTGCCCAAAGGGGGACTCGAACCCCCACCCAAGTACATGGACTAGACCCTGAACCTAGCGCGTCTACCAATTCCGCCATTTGGGCAATAAATCAGATAACAAAACTAAGAAATTTTGCAAACAAATTTACAATTAAATAAATCTTAAATCACTAATTTCAATTCAACAACTTTTCTCCGGCTTCCTGTCTCCGCTCT